>Ga0065711_1026492_pt1 | contig 68251 bp, 28 predicted proteins | sample Hoacrofraction12_FD_59098 | JGI IMG/M metagenome (GOLD analysis project Ga0065711, IMG submission 59098) | Hoatzin crop microbial communities from Cojedes, Venezuela - Epithelial fraction 12 v2 (version 2) | ecosystem: Host-associated > Birds > Digestive system > Esophagus > Crop | place...
GGAGATATTCAAGACCCGCCTGGACAAGGTCCTCTGCAGCCTGCTGTAGGTGACCCTGCTTTGGCAGGAGGGTTGGACTAGATGACCCACAGAGGTCCCTTCCAACCCCTACCATTCTGTGATTCTGTGATTTATTGGGTTAGCATCAATGTTTATCATTCTTGGTTCAGTTACATACATTACTCGTGTAGTATTTCTGAGGGAGAAAGAAGGCTGCTGGTGAAAAGATGGAGCTCACTGCAGAAGGCTGGCTACAAACTTTGAGTCAACATTAGTGGAAATACAGAATTTTATACATTTTATATGTGATACTCTGTGTGCTGTAGTTTAGGACTACTTGTATATGTATCATTTACACAAAATCTTTTAAGCCTGTGAAAACAAGACCCCATTCCTTCAGTAAATAATGCTGGGGTGAGATGGGAAAAGAAAGCCATCTGAACATTCATTGCTAAAATCATGTTAATGTAGAAGCTTGCAGCTCTTAATCTCAAATCTGTGTGCGATGGTGCTTTGTAAGCTTCTTAAAGAGCTGAAGAACAGAGCATCGGCTTCCCCTGGAAATTGTAGTCCTTTATTTTCAGCAACCTATTGCAATGAAAATTTTACTCCTGTAAAATTATTTGCTGATCAAATAATACACGTGTCTATTCGTGCAGACTGCAACACAATATCACGGAATAGGAAAGAAATATGTAACAGAAACAATTATAGTCAAACTGTATTTTTCTGCCTGCTCAAACTATACAGAATCTTTTAAATGCTTTTATCAATTTTGTTTATGTGTTTTCCATTTTACCTTTATAGTGTTATCATGTCAAATGTAAAACAGATGGGATATCTCTGTTCTAGACATTTTAAAGCAGATGTAAAGGCAGCCAAACAAAAGGATGGTGCCTGGCCCAAAGAATGTACGAGCTGAAACATAAAACAGAAGACAGGAGGAAAAGGTTTAAGAATGACATGTTTTAGTAAACATGGAAGTCAGAGTTTTAAGAGAGAATTTGAAAGGGGAAAAAGTTGCATAGTCTTGCCTATCTTTATAAGTAACATAAGAAGAAGCATGGGAGGAAGTTAGAAAGTGTTTGTCTGAAAATGTAACACATAGACAAAAGAATAAAGTACCATGAGCCTGTCAGTATCTGTTGCCAAATTCTTGATACCAAATGAGATCATATTCTGTCCCCATTTCAATTATTTCTCCATAAATCATGCACAAAAACTCTTGTGCTTTTCCTTCTAAATAAAAAATAATGCAGAAATACTTACATCTTTATTGATGTACAAGTTTTCTTTACATCCTACACAATTTAGTTCTTCCACTGGGAAAGCTTCTTCCTACACAAACTACAGTATAGTCCAGTTGATTCCAGCCATTTATTCTTCAGCTTTTGGTGAATGGACACCTCAGGGATTCATGAAAGCACTATAAATTGGAAAAGGTTGAAAATTACTGATAAGAAGAAATCACAGTCTTCTTTTGGATACGTCTAAATAAGAATAAGGTCCAGCTATGATCTCTGTAGGCTTTAGAGATTCATTGAAATAAAATTCAGAATACTACATGCATCTAAGTGAATATCATTGTATCACATTTACAGAAAAGCAGTATAACAGACCAAGGTAGCATCAAGAATTCTATTCTCCCATTCTTTAACATCATTCCAGACAATCTCTGTTACCAAATGCTTGCCATTATACAATTCAATTCCTTCAGAAGCATCTAACCAAGAAAAAGACCCATCGTTTTGAATGATGTCCATTGCAACTTATGTCACTGCCTATAATGTACCCCTTTAAAATTCTCTTTACCTTCACAAACCAAGACATCTGAAACATCTTAAGACTGATGTCATGGAGAAAAGTTTAAACAAAGGTGTGCAAAATGTGCATTTTCATTTCTATAATTCAAATCCGTTTCCAGCAGTCTGGCTGTACAATTAAAGCAGTTTCAGAATAATAAGGCTTTCTAGTTAAGACAATAATGTCTGGAAAGATTGCCTTTATAGTTAAAAGACTTTTTGCCAAGTCATTTTAGACTTGAGTGATGGATTGTCACTTGCTATATAGCACTTTTTAAGAAAAGCCCAGATAAAGAATTACACAGGAAATCATCTATTTAAAACTGCAAACTCAGTCAAGAGAAACAGGAACAATACTTTATTAAACTTCATCACTTATTTAACAGTAATTTCTTCATGTCTGAAATATAAGAGAGTAAAAGCAAAGGAAAAAAGAGCATGTTAAGTTGAACTGAAAAAGATACATTTGTTGTGGATTTGCACTGATACTATCTGTATTCTTTTGTCAGAATTAAAAAGAGTAAGGTCTCTGTTTAATTCTACTAAGAGAACTATACAAAAAAGAAGGCTTAGTACCTCTTTCTGTCTTGACAATGAAGAGAAAACCAAAAATTAATTTCGTTAGAAAGAAATGGCAGCTGATAACACTCAAAAAAATAAAATCCCTCCTAGCGCTGAAAGATGGTTCTGCTAAGAGATTTGTTTGTTCATTTGTTCTGAGATCAGGTACAATGAAGATATGCAATACATCATGTCTCTCCAGCCCCCTAAAAATTAAAATAAGTAAAAGGCATTCTTCATATCTCGTTGGTATTCAGACCTAGGCCAGTACAAAATGGTGTCAATTACATAGTCAACTTCAGCTAAAGTATCTGCTATCCAATGTAGGAAGTAAAGGAATCCATAGCACAGTAACTTACCATCTCTGGACAAATAACTATAGTACAGGGAGGGAAAGAAACAGTAACAATCAAGTTTCATATTGACTGCATTATTATAGAAACAAGGCACAGGGATGTCACAGAAGCATGGATGCTTTCAGGATATAACTGGCTACATAAGTACATAGTGTAAACCCTATTGGGACGGCGATTTTTTACCTTCTGTTCTCATATTTCTGTTTTCCTCTTCCTTGAAATCAGGGGAATTTTTTATTGTCACTTGTGACACACTGGTCTACACAGTGAGACAGTTATTGGTAGTTGAAAATTTATCAGTGAAGCTAAAGTTGAAGGGGTGAAATTTATCAACAGGTAATACAAATAACATCATTGGTAAGAGACCAAGTTATTAATATTTGCTTATCCCAGGAAATGGTCCACATATGTACTGTGATTCAGCTAGTTAGTAGAGCCTGGAGAAGTGAAATTGCACAATGAAATCTGCAAGTAATGAATATACATCTCACTAGAATGCTCTCTTCTTTAAGATATGACAGTGTTTTGGAAGTGTTTTCAGAATAAATGTATATAGGAAGCTTAGCTAGGATGCGGATAGGAATAGTGGAAGAAGAGGAAGAAGAAAAATGTAATAAAATGAAAATAATCTGAGATATTGAATAATAATGTTAATTACAAAAATAATTTTTAGTACTGTGGATAAAGGAATAGAAGAGTCAAATTACTTGGTGGAAACCTGTTCCAGAAAGACAGGTGATTAACAATAGATCTTTTTCCCTTTTAACCAAGTCATTCAAATGAGAAATACCTGTGGACATAAACATGTATTTCAGAAGCAGATGCAATTTTCATGGGATCTGATTTTACAGATCAATTTCCAGCTGTTTTTGGCTTGTCGCTGTTACTAGACTTACATCTCATGGCTCATGCCCTTGAACAAAGTGTCATCTGCAGTGCAGCTATCATTTAACTGAATTTTGAGATGGTAATGAAATATCCTTATTTGTGTGTGTCATAACAAGACACACAAATACAGTACTGATCGTGGAAGTGAGAGCATAGCAGGATGTCCCTAGCTAGGAACACGACAGACAGGAGTTTCAAGCTGTCTTTAAAGCTCTGCCAGAGTATTGTTGATCTTGCCAGAGACATAGAGAGTGGCAGCAGGGTCATATCCTGTCCAACTAAGCAGTGATTTTTTTATGGAAACTAAAATTATTATTATTATTTCTAGCAATGAGACTAAATTTTTTTTTTTTTTTTAAATATATTGTGAGGTAAATAATGCTGTCTTTCATTTCTAGGGATCATGGTGGCCTGTGCTGATATGCCCTATACTCTACCTCATGGTAGCTGAGGAATATCAATGAGATCTCTTTCCCACATATGGATTACTGTGATACTCAAATGCTAGCTTGCAGTTCATGGACAGGAATTAAGTGCAAGATAGTCTTATGCAGCAGAAAAAATTTCCCAAACAGTAATCTGGCAAAATCAATGGAAAGAAACAGGAGGGTAGTCCATGATATACCTCTGTTTGGGTTAAAGAATCACCATCGTAAGGAACACACACATACGCAAACCAACAAAAAACCCCACATAACTTCTGATACTAAGCAATAATAAGACAACATATTTTGGGGTACATTGCTGAAAGATTCTCTTGAAGTCAGCCTGCTCATACTTCTACTGCCTTTGAGGAAAAAGTGCAAGGCAATGCATTTTGCCATGTGTTTATTCTGTCAGATCTTTGTTTTGTTTAAGCCACCACGATTTCTTCATAAAGCAGAATTACATGAGAAATTGCATAGAAACAAGAGAGATACCAGGAGAAAATTGTAAATACAGCAATGGCAATCAGAAGCGCATAGCATGTTTTTATCATCAGGTTTTATGAACAATATTTCCGTATCTGAGTATCTGACCTCCATATGTAATAAACAGAGGGATATATGTTCCTAACTTAGGTATTTGCAATTAGTCGTTGAAACACTGATGGAGCATGGCTACTAAGACTGGACCCTCTTCGCTACACTGGGCCCCTGAAGTTAGAAAGCACCAAACGTAGCAGTCATTTGAGAATGAAGGCTTTAATTTAGTATATAGTAAATGTGTGTTCTCTGCTCAAATTACAGCTTTATGAAAAAAATTAAGAATTTTCAAATTGCCTGATTTTCAGGTTCGGATAGGGTGTAGATAGAATATAATAAAAATTTAAAATATAAAAATACCCTACATAAAAAGTAAGAAGGGTTAAAGATTTTGTCTTAGCGTTTCTTTCCCTTAGCTTTAGGTGGATGTATCTGAGTAGAATCATAGAATCATAGATTCATATGTTGGAAGAGACCTCTAAGATCGTCAAGTCCAGCCATCAACCCAACACCACCATGCCTACTAAATAGCATAGATTTGATAATGGCACATCACAAAAAATCCCTTCTGCGCCTCCAAAGCAATTGTATCTGTTTATTTTTCTGTCGCAGAGAGAGGTAGTATGAATCTGAAATGGCAAACTTGCCCCCAGGTAAAAAAGCTGTGTTAATGAGTTAACTTTTCCCTTGTGTCTGCCAGAAACAACAGTGGGATAGCTGGATCAAGTGGAAGGACACATAAACAGTCTAACAGAGTAAAAATTAAAGGATGGATGTATCTGCTGTGTTAGGGCAAACAAAATGCATAAATAAGTTGATCTTTAATGTTTTTATCTATACTTTTTTAAGAATAAGCCAAATTATCAGCAGGTCTGAATGCCTTAATTCATCCCTTACGCTTTATAGCTTCTTAACCGTACGTTCCATGGTCACCTTTTATACTTCCTAGTGTAGTGAACATATCTTAACACCAAAATTGTGAAGTATGTTTTAATTTTATCAGTGGAAATATAAGCTATTAAAAAACCTATTGGACCAAAATTCAAGAAATAGATTGGTAATTTCTGTGTCATGACATTTTTCATAAACCTTTAAAAAATAAGACTCTTGAAGATATTTTATCTGAAATCAAAGATTTTTTTTCCCTACCCAGGATAGATTCTTCTGGCAGAATCATTTATTAAGCTAAGATGACTACTACCAAACTGCCTAACAACTAGTTTCTTTCCTATGACAGGTTGGATGAGAGACTCTGAAACTGAAATCCATTATTCTCTTGAAGACTGTATTAGTGTCTAAAAAGCAGTTAACCGCACAACATTTGATATTTATTAACACTTATCTACATCTAGCCTAGCAAAAGCAAATTCAATCCTCAAGCAGAAGTCAAATCTTACATATCAGATAAATTTCCATGACATTCAGTGAGGTGTTCTGTGGATTTTAGAAGAAATTTCACTAAAATAATTTAAGCAAATTGCAAATGAGTTCCCACATCTGGCTTGAACTCATATATCATTCATTGTAACATGAATAAATGAAGACATTCATCACAAAGCACGCAATAGAAAATGTGTTCTCCTATTGGTATAATTAAATACTCATAGAGGGCTAAATGCATAATAGCTTCCAGATCTTTTATTTCATGCCAGAATTCGATGGCTCCATCCTCATATGTTCCTAGTCAGAATCATTGTGAACCCTCTCCAGTTTCTAAACATTTATTGCTAGTGCAGTAATAATAAACATCTTGCATTTATAAAATATAATGGTGCCTAGAATTTTTCATTTTTCAAGAATGTAGATCACACTGTCTAATGGCTCTCATATGTCCAGCGTGCCCATGAACAATTTGTCTGCTGAGTGGAGTGTTAATCTGACACCTCAAGGACAGAGCCAGTTTCAAGAAGACTCAGAGAAAAGCTGGAATATTTCACATGTTGCAATAACTACTAAAAGCCCAAGTATACTTATTTTGGGATTACTTAAAGATCTGGAATATATTACTTCTGCTTTTCAGTGTTTTGTTCAAATGGGAAATATGAAAGATGCCAGAGATTTATTTTATTCTTTGGTTTTAGGTGTATGCCAAAAATAATTTAGAGAATTTTGTACCTAATAATGACATTTCTTGTCCAGTTCCGAAATACATTTAGGGAAGGAGCACACAATAAGTTTGTTAGATTTTGAATAGTCTTGGAGAAAAAAAAGAACACAAGCTGTCTCCTGCTTAATTATGAACATCAAGAGATGTTCTTTCATCAAGATCTTCCTTTTCTATAAGAGTGAGGGCTGGTGAATGATGACAAGGACATTACCATCTAGCTTCTCTTGTCCTTCATGAAATGTGTACCACTCATTTCTGCAAGAATTACATCAACATGATTAAAGCTCTGCTGAAGTCTATAAAGAGTTGGCTTCTTTCATTACTGAGCTTCGAATCAAATGTTCCTGTGCTTTTAAAGTAGCTATTTGATCCATAACGATAAAATATCCATAAGGTGAAGAATTAAATGTGCTTTATTTTCTAGATAGAAAATAATAGCGATGAAATTGAAATGCAATGAAAATTAAACTCAGTTAAATGGAAAAAAAACCTTCTTCTTTTATTGTGATGATATTGCAGTGAGTGAAGAATGATTTCTCCTCTAAGTTTGTTTGCATGTGGTCTGATCATCTATATGATTACTTGCTTAGAATAGGTCACAAAAGTTTAGCTGGCAAACAATTTAGCTCATGGGTCAAGGAACTGAATCACTCAATTTACAGTTTCCTGCCAACAATAGAGTATTTTGTATTAGAAAACTGGTGACCAAATCCTAGAAGCATTTATATCATAGTTACATTGGCCACTGGGTATGTTACTGTCTCATTCAACTTTAGATGCCCACAAAACTCATTTAAAGTGCAGATCATGTAGCGTATTGTTGGAGATCTTGTTTGGGATGAGGTGAATCGGTGTGTCAAAATGCTTGTTTCTCCACACTGACTGTGAAGTGAGCCTGAAGCAACCACCTAAGGTGTTGGTATTTACACAGAGGTAGATGACCCTTGCTTTGTTTCTCCTCAGAGACATTAGCAGTAAATGCATGTCAGACATTGACTATATTAAGTGTTCTAATAGAACTAAGTGTTATCCTTACGTAACATTGGTATATGAATGTTTCCTAGATTGAAAGAAAAGAGAAATCTAAATTGTGCTCCATTTGTGAGTCATTCAGAGCTGTATTCTGCTTCGAATACAGAAAATCTATCTTTAGGCCTGGGGAAATCTCTATCCTGATGGGGAAACTTGGATGTTAGCTATGATCATATAACCCTTTGAAAAAGAATGCTGTCCTTCCAGTGTATAGCTTTATTCATAACCTTATCATTTATCTGAGCTGTATTTTCTAGACCTCAGTGCCACAGGAACACTGCTGATACAGCAGGAAATAGATGGATGGGGTGTAACTGGGGAAGTTTTTTTTTATGAGATGCTCAGTTTGTTTTATGAGGACGACACTGTTAATATTCTAGATGTTGAGCTTTGGTCATGCAGAAGGCAAAAATTTTCTTCACCTTCTCCAGATCATGTATTACTTCATCAATGGAATTCCGGTGTCAGATTTCTAAAATCTATAGGTCAATGAGACATAGACATCTAAAAGCTTAAGTCCCTGTAGAAAGTGAGAGTTGTACTCTGAGAGTCAGGTCATTTAGTTGCTGTTTAAAGTGTTAATCAAAACAAATTCTCACTAATTGCTCTATGAAAGAGCTAGAAATTAATTTAGATCTCAGATCCTGCCTCCAGGACTTCAATGGCAAAACTTTTTTCCTAGTTGACTGGTGAATGTGTACTCCTCAATTGTTTCAAAACACTTAGCGTGTTTCCTGTCTTGGATTTGTCATTTCATTTCATCATTCTTTTCTTGCCAAGAAGTCTATTGTCTGGATGAGAAAAAAAAATGTTTATTTGAAGCTCATGTTTTGCTGTCACAGAGAAGTGATTTGATCTAAAAATTCAATTTATTTACAGCTTTTTTCCCAGACTCTATAGAATCCAGAGATCTACACCTACTCAGACTTTGTACTTCTAATTCATATAGCTCTAATTAAAGTAAATAGATTTTAATCTGACTGCTAAAATGTAAAAATTTCTTTCAATAAAATGACAAATGTTGCAACCAAATAAACTGTCAAAACATCTTGCAGTGATGTTTTTAATTACATGTTCATTCTGCTTTTAATGTATCTAGTTACAGATCTATTTATTTGGCCCTCTTCTTGCTTTTCTCTTGAAAAGCTTTTTTTTAAAAAAAAAATTCTTGCATTTCTCTGACTTTAGTACATTTTGGTAGAAAATCATACTTGAAAAGAATATAGAGCATGCACGGCTGAGACAGACTCTATGAAGGTGTTGCACAAACATACTCACAGTATCTGCAGCGCTTGGAAAGATTTCAAGTATCACTTCTAGATCACACTGTGATATCATTTACATTCTTAGGTGATTCTTGGAATATCTTTTTCTTGTAATGATCCAACATGACGACAGGCAAGTTGAATCTGATAAGTGGTTACACACTTAACCCTTTAGACATAAACCATTGACCAAGTTTGGGACTAGGAGTAGATCCAGGTGCACCTAGATTCTCCTCTGAGAGAGAGTTTAGAACACAAGGGGGTCTGCTCTGAACCTCGTGACTCAATTGAAGGGTTCTCTTTTTGCCGCTTGTCAGAATCCCTTAGCGCTTTTAACACGGCAATGACTGACAAGGAATCCCGTGGGTACCCTTGAATCTCAGGAGAGGAATGTACACATGATGATTAGGTGCTTAAGGAACAAATATTTATGTATTTTTTTGAAGAAGGGAGAGGCTGAATTATTCTCACCAGATTAAAATAATTCCATCTGAAGTTATTTTTTCAAGTACTTTGGGTCCGTGCCATGGCTGAGGAGGCATCTGTCATGATCTGTCATCAGTAAGGACGTCTGGTCCCAGGGACCAGCTACAACAACCTGGTCTAAGTGGAGTGTAGATTACCTTGGATGGAAACTTTGTTCCCCCCAATCCAGCATTTGGGACACAGCATTTGTGTGAAATCTTCAACAACTTTCGTATCACTCATGAAAACCATTTCTGTAATCCATTATTATCCTCCTATGCCAAGCTACAATATCATCAGGAGGTTTTTGTTTGTTTTATACACCATTCCTTTTTGTATCTTTCTAGAGAAGCCTTGATTAAATGCTGAACAGCAAAATTGGCAGTCAGTGATGTGTAACGTTGAATAGACGTGTTGCTCCTTTTGTTCACTTACTTTCCTGATTTAGCACAGTATTTGATAGTATTACAGGTGATTTACATAGATGTCACTTTAGATTCTTCTTACTGAAGATGAACAAGAAGGTTTTGCCTAACTTCCCTGTATTTATAGTAAAAAAAGAAATAAAAAAGACTTTGTGAAAATGAAATTTTCAAGTCTGATAATCTCTCTGGTAATTCTCCTCTTTCTGATACATTGCTCTATAGGCCGGAAGTATAAAGCTATGACATTTTAAAATCAGTTACTGTAAATATAAATTCAATATACTGTAAAAATAAATTCAGGAATGATTAAGTTGCACATGGCCATGCTGCATTATAACATACTACATACTGGCTTAAAGATACTGTTATCATCTCTAGTGAAGTTGTGGCATGACAGCCTTTAACATGAAAGCCAGAAATTGGTTTGCTAGCATATGAATTCTGGAGTCAAAGAATTTAGAAGAAGAGCAAATTTATCAAGTTAATGAGAATCTTAAATCAAAATGTACTAGGATGATCTGTGCTATTATAGTCATATCACTTCAGGTCTTTTGAAGGTGTAACTTTAACCATGACCAAATGAATATGAAGATATGCAACTTCTCACCACCACCTAAAAAATTTTGGTTTTTTAAGTGGAGAATCAGGAAAAAAGTCCTACTGAAAGAGGATTTTAAAATAAAAATTTAAAAATAACATTAAATTCTTAGTATTTCAAAACTATATTTACAAGTAATAGACGAGAGGAAATGATGTATTTTAAAACTTTATCTCTAGTAGTGTAGACTGTCAGGTTTATCTACAATTATGACATTCTTGAGATAACATTAATCTACCCCTAAAAATGTGATAATTAATAATATAGCATGCAAGTATTCATTCCAATTGTAATTTGTGTTTAATGTAATGCTAGATTAAGGACATTCTAATAAATATAAATGAATATTTCAAGTTTATTTTCTTTTTTTAACTTAGAAACCTGGATGCTTTTTTAATGCGTTTTTTTTAATATAGGGAGTTGCATTCATTTGATTTACTTTTTAGTATCTACACTGGTGACATTTACAGTGAGATGAGTAACTGCAATTATTAACTATTATTTATTAAGTCTCAGTGACTCTTTAGTCAATGGGCAGAAATGGCCACTTTGAGGGGGAAATTTGTTTAAGGTACATTACATATTTCAGTGAAATGCTTCAGGCCCGTAAAGGATCTGTTTCTCTCTGTTGGCTGTAAAATCTACACAACAAGCTTACATGCACATGGCTACATGGTACAGATGTATTCCAGTTAATGGAATCCTGTTTGATTTTTCATGAATGATATTCTGTAGGTAAAGATCTTTCTTTTTTTTTCTGTAAGTCATTAACGTTGGTTTTGTTTCAAAAAACTTTTTCTTATTTGTGATACTTTTTAGTATTAAAGTAAATTACAAAAGTAAATAAAATCTAGCTTTACTAAAAATAAAACCCTTACTGCCACAGTTTTTTCTTCTCCCCAAAAGTTTCTGAAAAGCAGTGCTCAAGGATTAACAGAATTCTTACTTCTTAAATTGTTATTCTGCCAGCATTAGTGCACTCTTTTCTTACAAGAACTATTTTTCAGTCTCTGTATGTTTGCTGACATGTATTTGACATTACCATTGCAAAGATGTTTGAAGTTCTACATTCTGGGTAGTAAGGACAATAAACAATTTGGGAAGGTTAACAATAACAATGATACTTGAATTTTATTTGAAGCATCTACCTGATGAGGCTAAAATTTTTGTTATTCAAACCACACACAAAAATAAATTCAGGAATGATTAAGTTGCACATGGCCATGCTGCATTATAACATACTACATACTGGCTTAAAGATGCTTTGATGAGATGTATTGATAGTTTCTAAAACTGAATACTTATGAAACTTCCAGAGAAGGACAGAACATTACCTAAATAATTGAAAAATGAACAGCACTTGCAATGCACATATATGTTTTTATTTAAAAATTTGTTTGAAATCTTCTGATTTCTGAAACACTAATTCAGACATTTGCTCTGCATTGAAGAACTTACAAGCCCCTGGAGTTCTTAGCCCTGTTCACTCTTAAGGCTACTGTATTTCATTGAACCTCATTATTTTCAATTATATGGCATAAAAGGGATTTCCAGCATGACACATGGGGAGAAATGTACACAGCTCCTATAACTTGTGAGTGTATAAAGTGCAGATAAGTGCTGTGTGCCTGGATGTAACACTACAAGGACTGATGTTAGTGGAATCTCTTGTATCTGAATGGTTGATAAGCATCAGAAGTATTTTCCATTTCCCATCTGTTTCTGTTTAAATTTGCACATGTATTAGCAAAATTCCAAATTGTATCATGTTATTTTGACCCATTATATTGTAATTTACATGAATATGGAACAGAAGGGAGCTTCAATCAATAACTGGAATCAAAACAGCCAATGGAAATCTGGATCCAGATGCTCTCCGCTCTATTGCTATAAAATATACTCTTCCACGTACAATTAGTCTCCAGTTTTAAATCTTTGTCTCTTTAGATCCAGCTTTTACTATCCTTCAGAGAAGCCAACCTGTAAAACATCAGGGTTTACTGTGAAAATCCACATATACAGAAGTCTGCACCAGACCTGTATATGACTCATTTAATGACTTTTGTGGTCTTATTTTGTAAAAATAAGTTAAGCTTGTTAATAATTCACACCAGGTGGACTGAAAGTTCCTTGAAAAAATAAAGCACTCTTGTTTCAGCTTCATAACATGAACAGGGATATAAGCAGTAGCAAAATAAGCAAATATGTTTCTAATTGTGACCTTTAGCAATAAGTAAAAAGCGGATGAGGTAAACCACTAAAGAAACCAGTATATTTTGGAACAATGAGTAGCTTTTATATTAGTTTTCCATATGTTGATTCAATTAGGGGTTCATCAAGGCTTTTCACTGAATTGTCTTTTGGGTTATTCTATGGTCAACTAATCTTAGGTTGCTCTAGATTTACATCAATATCACAGGTAAAACCGATTAATTCTTAAGTTTGGATTGAAATCAACCTGTCTGGCTGTGTCTCTGTCTCTTTCAATTTTATTTCCACAAGATCTTCCAAAATATCTCACTTATGAAGTTTGTAAATATTTGTATTTTATTTTCCAAAAGAAAATGAATCAGGCAACTGTCTTCCACTTAATGAGACAGCAGCATTTCTTTCAGGCATGACTAAGAAGGTTTCCAGATGCTGGGTACTGAGTCAGGATCTGAGACTGAATGTTTCTGGAAAAGTCAAGACTCATTCACTCACAAATGTTTAAGCTACTAAGTATTTTACTGCACTAATACTTGAAAACAAATAAACCAACCCCTTATGCTAAGCATGGATATAGATGTAAATACATACATACACACACACATATGTACACATACGTGTTCTTCAAACAGGAAAAATGAAACATACTGTAGTTTCTAACCCTGTAGCTTAGTTCTACGTAGTAGTGGCACTCAAGAGCTCTGAAGTCTGGGCTTCTTCTGTACGTTTCTCACAGAACTTTCATTGCTGTTAAGCAGCAAAACTGTACAAGCCTTGGCGGAAGAAGATTTGATATATTGACTGATTCCTGCCAAATTTTTTGTGCTAGCAAGTTGATATTTTCTAAGAAAATATTGTCAGAAGGTTTCTAGGTAGAAGGCCAAACTCTGTTGCAGGTCATAGGCTCAGCTCCCACCAACTTCAGCAGGAATGTGAAATGTCCACCTATATGCTTTAGGAGAATAAAGAAATATAAGTTCTGGAATTTCGCAATTTACTTTTGTTGCACATGTAACCCTCCTGTCAGGTGTCAGCAGCAGTAACCAGGACTGCATTCAATAACGTCTAGGGGACTCCTTCTAAAATCCGTGTGAATGGTGGCTTGGTCCCCCACCTAAAACACCAACATTTAGGAATTTAATAATCTAACCTTCTACAGGTGTTCCTTCTCCCCTTGCAAGCACGCAGGAGTTCTGAGAGTATGAAACCACAAGTATCATTTATTTGGGAAAATACAAGAAGTATATAGTTTCAAAAAGTAAGGAAAACCCACACAGTGTGTTGGGGATATGACCAGCTTCACAGTTTCGTTTATTAGTCACACGACTCCTTATAGTGCAGCACTCTGCAGGCAAAGTATCTTAACATAAGCTGGGCCCTTGGGATGACTTTACAACTTTTTTTTTCTTGTGTAAGTTCTGCACCACTCTTGTGATGCTACCACCTCTTTTTTTTTTTTTTTTTCCTATTCTGAGATGTCAAATACAGCACTTGGGCTATTATTTCCTGGTCTCAAATGCCGCTGCTAGTCGGCTCCTATAAATTTAGCTCCTATAATATTGGTCACTGAAGAACCTGTACACCACTGCCTAGATATCTTGCTAAAAAAATCTTACATAAAGAAAAGGATAATTACCAGCAGCTAAAACAGGTGAAAACAATGAAAGATTCAGAGATCAGTTATAAGTACTTGTTTCTGTATAAGAATTGAGAAGCTGTTAAGCTATAAAACTGTGTCCTATTTTATGAAGTACAGGTCAGTAGAATTGTCTTTCATGTTCTGTAGATTTTTTTGACAACTTGTGGGTTTTTTTCAAAATCTTAATTATTTCTATGAAAAATGGGCAATCATAATCTTAAACATGTTGCTATATGCTACAGTAGGAAATTGAGAAGAAAATAGCAGTGAAAAAAAGGAAAAATAGAAACAAAATATTTTGAGAATCTAGAAATATCATTTTATATATCATATTATAAAATAAGCTTCAGGTAGACACAAATTCTAACACACAAAGTGAAAATTAATCAGAAATATGCACATGCAGCAAAATAGAAGATGCCCCAAACACTTGAAAAGAAAGAATAAAGAAATAGTGTATTCCAAAGGTGTTTAAAACAGGTAGGAATTCACAAAACAACATGACGGCTTAGGCAAATGTGATATTGGTCTGCCTGCAGAGGAACATCTCATTATGTCACAAGGAAATGATAGTCCTTGAATATAAGCAATTATGCTACAGCACAGGGACTATTCAAAAAGATGTAGACAAATTGGAAAGGACTTCACAGATGTAAAAGAAAATATATGGGGCCAGATGTTGATTAATGAGGGTTGTGCTTATGTTGGCTCACTTCAAAAATTAAATCCATGCACATACAACATAAATGCCTAAATATAAGTGGCAAAGAACTATTGTTTGTTGAAATACAGGAAAGTACAGTTAAAAGTGCATTAGAAGGGTGTTAAAGAGAAGATGAACAGTGGGGAACATCTCTCACAGTAAAAGAGTCTCCTGTGTGAGGTGAAAGGAGCTTTTTCACCTGGGCTATTTAGAACGCAGTTGCGTGGACAGAAGTCGTCTCACACCCCTGTGGTTTTGTGGAGGGGAGAGCTTTGGAATTTTGTACGAAAATTCTACTCAACGTTAAAAAGGCATTATTGATCATAGGCATTGTTTAGAGAATCTGATATTGCTCTGAAACAGACTTGGAATGACTTTTGTGTGCTCTGAAATTCTCCCACTCTTTTTTATATCTCCTTGTGTGACACTGAATTAACTGTCAGTGTGAAAACAGCAGATCCATTAATTATTATGGACTTTTTTTTATTTATACTCATTTTATCAGCTAATGAGAGTGACTGAGTTGTCACGTGAACTCTGATGGAGCTGTAATGCTGGTACAGAAGTCAACACTGCTGCTTGTTATCAGTTGTTATTGTTAAAGCTACAGGCAAATGGCTGGGCTACAGGGTTGGCCCTGGCCTGAGGTGATGCTAACTGAACAGAGCACAGAAAACTGCTAGACATGACATGAGAAACTGCTGGACATAACAGATAACAAAGTAGGAAGTTTGCAAAAGTAACAGACAGTGCTGCAAGTAGTGGCTGGATTTCATAGGTGATTAAAGGGGCATTGTGTAAGGAACAACCAAACTTCAGAGATAATTGAATTATGTCTGGATTAGGTACTAATCCAGTTTTTGTGGAGCAGTCCTGCATTTGATGGCCCCAGCCTAATCAGTAAAATAAACCAAATCTGTTCTTATGATCATACCAGATGAACTGAATCTACTTCCATGGTCAGGAAGCCTGCAATACTAAGGGGAGACTTTCCCGAACTGTTGCCACCAGGATGGTGCCCATACCAGTCCCAACAACACAGACGTCTACTCATTGCTTTGTAACACCGATCAGTATAGGAGAGAACTAAATTAAAGCTTTGTCTTTTCTGATTGCAAGGTAAATATGTCCTAAACATGAGCTGGAAGCCACAGTTAGAGAGTGAATCCACCCTCAATTTCAGAACATCCTTAAGGATTTAGAATTTGAGATGATTTGCATACAACAGCATTAGAAATATTTAGAAGCATATTGTCTGCAGTAAGGTGTTAGCAAGGCGAATAACAGTAATAAATGCAGTAACAATAGCAATAGCAATAACAATACCAACAACAATAGCAATAACAATAGGAATAGCAAATGCAATAGTAATAAATTGAAGTATTAACCACCATTAATTGCATAAATACAGTAAAGAATATGCAAGATCACGGTAGCTCATAGGCAAGAATTAAAAGGGTTAAATCACTGGGACAGCAGAGAGCCTCATTTGATCATGCTTGTCTTTCATCAATGTCCATCAACATTTTAATCTATATGGCTAAGCTCCATACACACATTTGCACCTCACTTTGCTATTATGCTACTCTGGGAAGTCTGATTAAGCAGAGTAAGGCTGTCAAAGAAGTTTTGATATGACTGACTGACATTTATACTTAGCATGTCCCATGGGCTTTATAAAGAACACTGTTTAGTGCCAATAATGTTACATGTTGGTGGGTGAACATGATACAGTCATGGTAAAAAAAGACAAATAGATTAAAACACAACTTTGGAAACTAAACCCTATTTTTCTGGAAAGTATAACTTTGTCTTGGGTTATCCTGGGGAGGATCAGTTGTCCTGGTTTTTATTTCTTTCTTTTTTCCCCTAAAGAAAAAATAAATGTGCTGAGTTCTTTAACTTCCAGCTGAAACCACATCAGAGCTCAGCAGAAGCAACCTTGTTTTTATCAAGATGTGATCTTAAGCAATCAGGGGAGATATCTGGATTACTGATCAGAGCTACCCCATTGCTCAGCGTAACATTTCTCTGTCTTCCATTTTGTACTTCTTGGCCCTCATCCAGCTTCAGAGTAAACCATCATGAAATGATTCTTTTTCTTTTTTCTTTCTTTTCCTCTTCTTTTTTTTCTAAGAAAATACAAACCACATTAATTTACAGTAAGAATCATGGCATTATTTTAGAATTACCTCCACATTCCTGGATCTGCATTCTGAAAGGGATGCCAATAATAGGTCTAATGCAAAGCCCCTGATATCTGTGAGGAACTTTCCACTGAGTACATTAAGCCTTAAATCAATCCCATTGGAGAAAGATGCTTGCCTTTGCTTTACACATTTATGCCTAGTCATAGTTTCTTAAATGCTGTCTTTGCTTTTGAAGATGTGTCAGAACGTTGGCTTGGGAGGTGGAGGTTTGTCTGGATGCCATTCTGTTACAAACAAAGCCAGGAAGATCCTGAATGAGCTCCAGGAAGAGAGAAATTTGCCAAGACACTAGCTGAAGCATGAGGTTCCAATTTGTTTGGACACTATGTAATATGTGCGTAAGAGCTTCTGAGGGAGCAGGAAAAAAGTGCAACATACTCTAGGATGCACAAATGTAATGTTTACTTTCATCTATTTGAATATTTTGGCTCCATTAAGCTACAAAACAGATCCTTTCAAAGCAGAATACTTGCTGTGCTGGTGGTGATGCACAGTCATTGAGGTGGTGTCACATTTTGGGTGTTTTTGCAACCTCCTTACAAGAAAAGCAGTCAGATGCATTTATACCCCAAAACAGGAAAACAACTGACCTGGAGCTAATTCTGCTGCATAGTTATGTCTGTATAGTCCAGAAATGGATAGTTACAGCTTAATTTCCAGGGTGAATTTTGCATAAAGTAGGTTTAGAGGCCATGGAAGTGACATGGATGTAGTGCTCTGGACAAATAGTGTAGGGACGGTGAAGAAGGGATAGGAATATGTTAACTTCTGAGGCTGGCCCACCTAAAAAGACTTCTTCTAGGGCATTCTGTAGTCCAAAGAAAGCACTAAGTATCCCAGAAGATTATTAATCCCTCTTAAAATAGCTGTTCTGGATGCATGAGGAGCATCACTTTACAGCCCATCACTTTTCTTTTCTCTATAGAGGAAATTCTGACTTCTTACTTAGATGTAGCAGATCAGCTTAAAATAGCCAAAGCTAGCCTTTGAGACAGGCTCTACTTTAATGTAATGAGGTATAATTAGCTCACTGTTTGCTCCCTGTTATTTTTGTATTTCCTAGGAATCATCCTCTGCGATCTTACACACATAGCTATTAGAAGTATTTCTATGAAAAATAAGTATAATACAGCCTCCAGAAAGTTGTGTATGATTCATTCTGGACCCTCTGAAAACTAAGTTCCTGCTGTGAAGAGCTTTCAAAGAAAGAAGTATGGCTAAAGGTGCCTGGTGGGTCCTGTTTGGCATGGATCTACTGCTTTGGTGGGGTAGTAGGAGAGGAAGGGATAAGGAGGGTGTGTTGACTGCATTAGCTGTACAAAAGGATGTAACTAACCATATGACTGGACATTGATTTAAACTCTATGTGACCATGTTCAGTGTTTAGAAATGTGAAGTAAAGAAAATGGTGATATAGCCCTCTTAGCTATACATGTATTCCCCAAAGAGGGTCTCAAGTATCTTTTATGATCCTTGGAAAAAAAGTGTGAAGATATTTGAATTTTCTTTAGAAGTAATTAAGAAAGCAGATAGAATATAACAAACTATCAGGAAAGAACACAGAAGTGCCTAGGGGGCTGTTAAGTCTTGATGTTCTTGAGCTTGGAATACTGCATCCTCTGCTGCAAAGAAAGTGACAACTAAGTTAAGAAAAACATAGGAAAAACAGGAAGGATGAGCAAATATAGTAAAAGACAAATAGAAATAAATCAAGATAGCATTGACATCTCTATATATGTGGAATAGACGCATGCTATTCTGAAATGTTAAACTTGAATTTAGTCAGACTGGTAGTGAAATGGAGTATCATTCCATATAATGGCTCATGGTAGAACTTGTGTGGAAAAGCTGTACAGAGAAAAATAAAAATATACAGTAAAATGCAGCAATTTTAAATTTGTGTAAACTAGCCTTATTCCACTCATAAGTATTTTGAACTTTGACAATTGATTTTTTTAATCAAGTAAAGACTTAACATTAATATTTCATTAAAAAAAGAAGAAATAAGAAAGAAAAAAGAGAAATGAGAAAAAAATAAAAAAGGAAAAAGGAAAAATGAAGAAAAGAAAAAAGAAAACGGAAAAAAGAAGGAAGAAAAAGGAAAAACAAAAAAAGAAAAAAATAAGCAAAATATGTAGACTTTTTCTGAAAAAAACCCTGTCCTTGTATTTCTCACAAAAAAAATGGAACTGAATTAATTCTATGAATTCATCAGCCTAAGAAAAACAAATAAACATAACAAAAATTTTTAGTACACCAAAAAAAGGATACTTCTTTACAATTGCTTCCCTCATTCAGTCAAGGCTGTGGGCTCAGAAAAATCTGATATCTACCTGCTCACATTACCTACCCCTCTGATTGAACCTCGAATCTTCAAACCCTGGGTCAAGAATAAATTGTGTAACATCTACACAGCAGTACAGCAGCTGTGCTGGCACCAGAGAACCTGTCATTTCTGAGGCAAGGTGTACTGTGGAGCAGACTGGTTATGAGGAACAGATTTTGTGGAATATATGTGGAAAACAGGGTGGAGAGTGAAAGCTGTAAAAATAAACTAAACAAAAAAGAAATGCGTCTTAAAAAAACTTTCATCTTCCTAGCACTGATTTTCAATCTTAGTCTCATTATCTCAATTCTTCCACATGCCATGCTGAAAGCTTCAATGTTGCACATACTGACAACTAGACGCTAGATGTCAAAAATTATTTTTTCAGTTTTTTCTTCCCGTTTCAGGTAACTTGTGTCTGACTCCTTATGTGTTTATTGAAAGTGATTCATATTAGGCATTTCAGCTCTTGCCCTGTCTGTGTATATGTTTTTCTTCAAATGGACACTTAACTTGAGTTTAGCCTTGACCTCTTTATGTGATTTTAGTATTTCATTTATCTAGCTGCAATGAATCTTGCGTTAACAGGAACAGGGCCTGCAGAAATATAAGATTTTATGAACTCCAGATAGAATATGCACACTCTAGCTTGCAACAAATTGTCATTTTCATGAGGGTTAGGAACAGATCTTGAAGTTAAGAATTTCATGACCTTTGACAATATTCTTCAGTGATTTTTCTCAATGGAAGTGATATATTGGAGATATTTTTTTGTACTTTGTGTTCGTTTTTGAAGACTTTAAGACAGATTGTATGAATATACATATGGAAATCTGTAGCTGCAGAGCAGTAAAATGGTACAGCTGATCACTTAAGATTTTATATTGGGTAAGCTCCCAGGAATATTATTTTTGCACAACTTTTACTGAATCTTCAAAACATCCTATCAATAGTCTTAATAACTTGATCATGAAGTCTTCAGGAATGGGCTATTTCCAGTGTCCAGTACAATGAAACCCTGATTCTGTCCAGTGTGTCTCTACGTTAGAGTAATAATGTGTTTAGAAAAAACTCTCTCTGTAAATGTTGTGTATCTAGAAGTGTATATAGCAATAGATTAAAAGTGCCCTTCAAGATGCCCACACTTCGTCTCAGCAGAAAAAGCGTCATACACTCTAAGTCACACAATACCTTGTGGCATAATTAAGATGTTCGAAAAGATGTAGATTTAAGTAAGAAGTTATGGGCATGTCATTATAGCCAGGGCTAAGCACAATGCAGAAAGGTTGACAAATGCCATGTCTGCACCATGTTGCCTGGTGCAGAAGAATCTTGTTCCTTGTTGCTCCTCCTGGCCCACCCATCCCACTGTGTTGCTTCTCACCCAGTATATTCTGTCTCTGTGTGAGAGGATGTCACAGTCTGTCTGCTCAGCTCAAACCAGCTAATTGCTTATAATCAAAAGGAGTTCTTTCAGCTCCAAAGATAGAGGTTTGTGATTTAGGTCTTATTATGTAGATTCAAGAGAAAATGGTGTGTGGGAAAAAAATTCAGAAGCTAGAGAAAGAGAGAGTAAGATATCGGTAAGTAAAAAGAGATAAAAACTTAAAAATTGAGTAAGAATAAGCAAAAACAGGAACAAAAACTAGAAAAAAAATTATGCCTGGGACTTAAGGAAGGGGAGAAGGGATAAGTGAATAAATGAGTAGGAATTGGAACTTGTATAAAAAGCCTGAATTATGTCATATAGTGAGAACAATGTAAAATGACTTAAAAATGAGCCTAGCCTAGAGATTATTCAGTTAGACAAGTAAGCAAAAGGCAGTGCAGGGGTCCAGGTCAGGAAGCTGTGATGAGATCTACGCAGAGACAAGATGAATCTGAGCCCATTCAGTCAAACCACCAATACATCTCAGAAACTGAGTTGAATTTGGAATAAACTCTAAAACTCAAGTTTTTTATCTCGGTTCCAAAATAAGATTTGACTATTCTAAACAGGAAAGCATTTCTTTTTTTTCACTACCTCAAACAGGGAAAAGTCAAAATGTGGAGGACAGAGTGGGGCGATGTTGAAGGAGAGTTGGTCAGCATAAAACCAGAGAATAATTTGGTAGGAACTGCAAGTAGAGAGGGTCAAAATGAGAAATGTCTATGGGAACCCAGGCAGCAATAGGTCACTAAATTATGAATGGGGAGAGAGGCAAATGTTATGTTAAAGAAACTGAACTTCCTGTGCTTTTAAGTTGTGGTCATAGCAAAATCTGGACTTACTAAATAGGTTGCATTGGCCTTGTAGGGTTCCATGACATAAATAAAGTAACATATGTAATATGTCACTCTGAAATGTGAAATCATTGTAGAATGAGAATTGAACAATGAGAAACAGCTTCCACTTCCACTTGAAATTTCCTGTGCAAAAAGGCCTTAGGTTTTGCTTTAGTTTTGTCCTCTTTAACAGTTACACATAAATAGGCCAGTCATAATCAAAGTTTCTTGTTTCGTAAACTTCAGCAGATTCACATATGCAAAATTTGTAAAGTAGGGTGAAGGAAGAATAATACATTAGGATTTTTATTTACAGAAGTACCAATACCATCATTTAAAGGACCAAAAGAATTTTCCCCTGATGACATCAAAGAAGTGGATCTTCAAAGAGAAAGAGAATTCCTATATGTAGTAAAACTGAGGAAATCCCAATTCTTAGCTCGCAGAGCCTAGTACGGCTCAGCAGAGCTATGCTAATTTAGAAAACTGAGAAACTGGCCATTAATTTCTCTCTCCCTTGCAGCTCTCTGTCCCTTAAAAATTACAGAAAAGTACATTGCTGTTGAAAAATACATAAACCCCTACTGAAGTATGCATTGTACGATACTTAACTAAGTCTGTGAAAGTCTCACCTTGTAATATAATAAAAACTGCCACTTGTTCTGCCTTTGCCACCAGTAAATCTCAAACCACCTTTCTGGAGGGCAGTATCATTGCCTTTTGGCTGGTGATGAGACTAAGGAGCAGTAACATAAAACAAGTTACACAAGATCACCCCCAAAAACCTGCAGCTTCCACTGCTTCTCCCGTTCAGAAATTGTATTGGAAAAACTACAGGGCAAGGCATGCCGGGGTACTCTGAAGCCTTTCAGTCTGCAGAACTATGTACAGGATTTTGACAACATTGTGGTGGAGCTAGAGCCTGATATGTGCAAATTTGGACTGAGAGAAAAGGCTCTGCTGCTTTGTACACTCTAGACCCATCATGTTAGTATGGATTTCAGCTATTATCCCAGAAAAGTCCTGTGCAGCCTGCTGTAGGTGACCCTGCTTTGGCAGGAGGGTTGGACTAGATGACCCACAGAGGTCCCTTCCAACCCCTACTATTCTGTGATTCTGTGATTCTGTGATTCTGTGAAAAGAAATATGTTTAATAGGGGCTAATAAATGATGCAACTGTTTTGTGGCAGGAGCACAGCAACCGAAGTTTATCAGCACTGTTAAGAAGCATAGCAATAAGTCACTACAGAAATATTTATTACCTACCGGTAACTGCTGGTAATTGCTGAAAAAACAACCCGAAAGACACGTCTATGCTCTTGCTGGAACGACTCACCATGATGTAATTCCCTAAGCACCTCCACTAGGAGACACCAGTAAAAACTTATGAACATGTTCTCCCTGTTAACATTCTTTCATTCTCTCTTTAATACAGCTGAAAAAAATAGCAGTGTGCACCCATAAATTCTCTACAAAACAAAATCTGTTCTTTCAAGTGGCCGTAGCAAAGAAGGAGGACATTTTAGAAAGTCCTGTAATCTGTAAGCATACTGCAATTTTTTCACATTCTGTTGTCAAGGAGTTTAATTCACATATGCTTTCTTCATTTAGTGTTTAAGGGTATACAGAAATGGACCCATTTCTGCAACTGCTGTGGCTGTCAGGCTGATAGCAAAGCTTCTGTGTAATAATGCTAAGCCCCTGTTTTGGTTAATATTCACTCAACATTTGGGAAAGCTCTGAACAACTTCATACATCTTTTGCAGCAGTAAGAAATGACTAAAGCTTAGGCTGAGGTTTTGTAAGACTCTGTGAGCCAATGTCACAGCTCACCACTGCCAAAAGGGAAACCCCACTGCCTCCAGTCCACAGCTCCTCCCTCCCACCCCATTCAGGAAGGGGGGAGCAATGGCACCTTCTGGTCTCTGCACTGTCAAACTATCAAACTGGTCAAGATTCAGGCAAAATCGCAGCCACAGAACCTGGTCTGTTACCTCTCATAGGCAAACTGTTGTCCTTACAGGGCAAGAAGCCTTTAATTAACAACTCTCATCCCCCCTTCTCTCCCCCCACAGCACACTTAGCAATTCTCAACTCGTCTGGCTAGTTTCAAACCCATATTTACAACAACTGGTTAGTTTTGTTCTATTAGGTCACAGACCATTTAAACCATCTGGTTTTCCTCCAGCATGTTCTAGACCCCTGACCCCAGTGATCTCTGTATTTGAAGTTTGTCCACGTCTGAAGTAACTGTTTTTAGAGGTGACAATCCCAATTATCACTAGCTGGTGTGGGCATGGTCCCAGAGCATAAAATGTGGTTACATGATGCTTTTGCATCTTCCCCTTTCCACCACCTCCTGCCACATTTGAGTCAGGGCTATACAATCCCAGCTATAGACACGGCAGTGTTAGTGAATATTCACATCTTGTAACCACAGAAAATAATCATGAGTTCTTATGCAACTTATTTCTCCCACACTATTTATCAAACTACAAAAGTACGATCTTTTTTCTAGGAACAGTCTCACAATAGAGAGTGTCTGTATTTGATTTCTAGGGATTCTAAAATTCTTACGTGGCGCCATCTCAGGTCCTCATTTAGAAACCTGAGAAAATAAATTGTCCTATCTGGGTGTTCAGTGTCGGAAATGCTTCCTCATTTAAAAATCATAACTTTCCATAAAGGGAGTTAAATGAACAGAATTTTATCTGGGGGAAGACCTTCTAAAACATTATCTTGAGAATCGTAAGTAATGAACAGCAGGTGAGACTGCTGTCCCTAGAGCCCAGCTCTGGCCCTGAACTCCTCATACAGCAGCAAGGGGCGCTCAAGTTTATGGGCACTGTCCTCACCCCTCCAGTTACATCCAAGTCACAAAACTCTTTATCCAGACTCAAAAACTGATTTGAGGGCACTTTAAATCTCCTGGCCCAAGTCAGAAGCACTCAGTTTGTAGCAGTTTGTGGGCTGTATGTGATCCTCAAGTACAGGTTATTGAATCATAGGCAGCTTGGGAGCAGACAGGGGGTGGGATGAATTGTTCTGGCAATGTTGCAGTCTGCTCCCCAACATCCCATTTTTCCTCCCTTACAACTTTCTTCCCCCCACAGATTCATCACTTCTCAAAAACACACACAAAGTAACTTGCACAGCAGTAGCAGAGAGATGTGTCATGTAAGCATCTCCTGCTGGTTTCAGGGAGTGACCATCAGCCTAGAAAGGTGACACCACCCTCTATGGGTAGTGTAATTTCTGTGAGCTTCTCTACCCATCCCTCACAAAAGAACTGTCAGTGAAATCCCTAGGTTGACAACTGCTCTAGGCGAGCTCCATCATTCTACACCTAACTGACTGAGCCTTTTCCAGTTGCCATCTTGCCTCCTCTTGCCTTCGCATTATAGCCACAGTTCTGCTGACAGTCTGCTGCCAGAGCATCTGTCCCCCTGGCAATACCAGTAGTCCAGTAGGTCAGTTCTTACAATTTCTTGAGATTTTTTAGAGACAAATCAGAGACATACTATGGGAAATATTGAGAGAGTATTAGTTTTTTGAACAAGACACTTGAATCATTTAGTTTGCAGAGATGCAGGCTGTTACCTTAATGATTTCACTAAAGGGAAGAATCACTTCACTTTGTGAAGAAGGCATTTTTTTCATCTTGTAACTTTGGTAAAGCTCAATGTAATTATATGTGAAGGAAAATCCCTTTTCTAGCCCAGGAGCTTTCTTTTGCTGAAAATCAAAGAGTTTTTTGCCAAAAAGAAAAAAGTGAGAATATTTCCATACAAGGTCACAGTTACCCAAATAAATCACAGCCAGCTTCACGCTCCAGACTCTATTTATATTTTGAGCTAGGGAACATCTGTTTAATAGTGGGTGGTCATGTAACAGTTTCACAGACAACAGAGCTATCCTAACACTCTTGGAGATGCCAGGAAGTGACTTATCCTAAAGTTAGTGAGTTGCAGAGGTGTAAACGGGAGGCAAATTAGACCCACCATTCTGGAAGTTTCTCTTCTCAAATGCCAAATAAAACTACATGCCAGGAACTACGTGGTAGAAGACAGATATCCCAGAAAAATTCTTATTTAAAATGTAAAAGCAATCCAGAACCCTGTGGCAGTTCCTCAATAACAGTTGCATTAATTTCTGCATAAATAGATGAGAAAGACTCAGGATATGTCTACATCTTTGCAAGGTAGCCGAGTGCTATCTCGCTGTGAGTCCCAATGGTTGGATGAGGAGCTCAGTGAATGCACAGACCCTGCTAGGTTTTACCTGTACTTTACACAGGCAGTCACCTTAGAATTATCATCGAACATGAAAACTGTACAGTTTTGGATGTGGAGCTAACAGAGTACCGACATCATTAGAGCTAAACAATGTTATTCTCCCCAGCCTGTTGCCCACAGGCTGCTGCCACTTGTAGACCCATCTGACTTCATTGGCTACTGAGGGACCCTTAGGCCTAAAGTCAGCATTTTGCACACGCACCCTGACCCTTTCCACAGCACACAAACAGTCAAGAATGGAATCCTCAGCACCCTGCAAACTGAGTGAGATGCCACAGGGAACGGGAGAAGAGGTCATTGTTGAACACCTACTTCTGTGTATTTGAAGTGTCTCATTTATATGTCGGATTATGTATCTTCTTTCATTTGGATTCTTTCCTTGAAAGTGTATGTCTACTGATTTAATTTCAGAAGGTCAGAGAAGGCAGGGGGAGGGCAGAAATACGGCCTGCTACTGAGCTGCTTTTCACTCTGCAATATTGCTGTTGAAACCCTCTTCTGGAATATAAATATCTTGATCCTTGGTCGGGTGCTTTCTCTTTCTGAAGGGATCAAATCTATCTCTGCCTCCTGTCAAGGACTGTTTGTGTATTTTTGATTAAACTGTCTTTGAATAAACAGTCTGAGGTAAATAGAAAAAGAGACTTTTTCCATCTCTGTTGCCTCAGGTGAAAGTCTCAGCTATCAGGCTAAACAGCGTAGCTCTCCCATGCTAAATCTGAGCCAGGGAATCCTTTCCTATCTCATGAAAAGTGCAGGCATTGGAAGCATCTAATTCCAGAAAGCCTATTGCTATTAGTTGGATGGTAGGGTTGTGCCTTAGAATCCATTTGATTGTATTTGAAAACCAAAAGTCCATTTTGTGCAAGGCCACTCCATCAGCAGCCTGACAAAATGCCTCTGTGTCAAAAGTGAACCCCTTGCTTTCCAAAGATTCCAAAAATTTAGGCATGAAAAGGACAACAAACTGTTCACTGCCGTGAATCTTGAGTCATTCTTCTACTGACAGATTCAGAATTTCAGACTTTTGATGAACTTTAAATTTAGATATCTTCCAACTTTAGGTATAGGCAACTCCCATATATGATTTTTAAGGCTCATTAATTCCTAACTCTTACTTCATTTCGAGTGACGAAGAAACTTTATTAAGAGAGAAAAGCATGCCAATAGTCTAGCTTCTTAAACTGAGAGAGCAATGAAAAATTCATTCTTGTGAAAGTCCCATTGTGCTAAACAATTCTAGGACATGGAAGAAAAGGAACTTTACCATGAAAAGAAAAATATCTTCCCACTTTTTACATTTCCTTTGCTGTTTCTCTTACCTGGATATAAATGGGCCTTATTGAAAAATCAATAACAAGAGCTTACATGGGAAATATCCATAGGATTTTGTATATAAACCATTCTTGTCTAAAGGGCCTGATAAAACAGCTGGTAGATATTAAAGACCAGCGTTCCCTACACACAATAAATAAGTACTATGGTACCCTTCAATCGTATCCTAGAATACTGTAGTAGTATTGTTTTGGGCTGCCTGACCATAATCTCACTTCTCATAAAACATTATATTTATACTGAACAATGATAATTTAAACTGGTTGAGGATCGGACATGCAGAGTGGGGATTTACCTTGGTTAACTCAAATATGAAATTTCATGATAATCAATAGGAACACGATGTGATTCACTCAGTCTCCTTTAGATACCTACACAGGCTCAGACTAATGCGTTCTAGCAGTGCCTGTTTCTCACCACTGAACACCAAGGCATCACAGAGTGATTGGCTCAGATGCAGGCATTTGTGCTATAATGTCTTTCACGGTTAGTGGAAAAACTGCAGTAGAGATTCACTGAGGGAATTGTATCTCATCATTTGAGATCACTCCTCATATCTGAGTAGAAGTCCGGCAAAAGATGGATAAGCATTGCTTAACTTCTACTTAAACCTCAAAGTAGACAGTCGGTGCACACATGCGGTCACACGTGGGAGCTCTGCACTTGAGGTCATTTCAGTACTATAGAAGTAGCCCTTCTCTCCTGTCTGTGTAGGAGTTTGACGTGTACTCAGATTACAAACCGTTGTTGGGATACTCCAACCATCTGCTGTAGCAAAGTTTCAGTAACCTGGGAGAAGCAGCATGACAAAGTCACCCCTAACATATACTGGTGCGGTTATACCAGGGCTGATTTCGGCCCTATGCATGTCAGACAGAAGTTTATAATGAGGATTCCTTGTTCACTTCTCTGATAATGTGCTTCAACCGTTTTCAGAAATAACCGCTAACGGAAGATTCACTCCCACCACTCAGTTTCTCTTTCCTTTTAAACTGAACCAGACCTGACAGACAATGTAAAACCCTCAAAGTAACTCTAATCCATTTCCAAAAGATGCCTCAGACCATACGGTAGCCCAGGATTCTGTTTTAAATAAACCCCTGCTCATGGTCTTTGCAACCGACTATTTCTAATGTAAGTGCCCGCAAGGAGGAGGAGGTGAGAGGGGCTCATTAATAATCATGATGGTTTCAGTATTGCATAACTCGGTCGATTTAATCATCCGCTGTGCTTTATCAGGTTTGTTTTATTGCAGTTTGCTTGTGTCTGTACAGTTCCCATTTTGGGGAGCTTTAGATCCTGGTAGCTTTCATGCTATCCCCACTTCTAGCACTGTAAAAAGGCAGCCTGCTGTTTTAATCACGCCTCTCTTTTTCCAATGTTGTTTGCGCCCTGGTACAACCCATCTGCCTTGAATCTAGTGCTCCGCTGGGGCTGCACACATCTGCCAGCCAGACTACCTTCGTACACAATTACTCAATCTACCGTAAGGCTCTTTAATAGGAAACAAGTGTGACAACGGCAAGCCCTTTTTTCTCTCGCTCTCCCTTTCTTTCCCTCTCTCCCCCTCTCTCTTTTTTATTTTTTTCTTTAAAGCACATAGTCAGACCGCCCTAATGGAGATGAAGCTTAATAGATCCACCCAGGTGTAGGTGAAATGGTAGAGCCTCAAGCGTAATAGATGCTGTGCTCTTGTGCTGAAGTTCAGCACAGTGTCCTGAAGGGTTGTCTATCAGCAGTGAGATGGGTTGCTCTTTGCACAGTTAAAAAGTCAATGAGCTTCCTTCAGCTTACATGTATGACTAATTTAGAAAGCAACCTGGATCTAGGTGAGTGCTGCAGGACTGTCTCTTCAGTGCACGGACAAAGCACAGCACACAGTAAGTGGAAAATTTGTGTTTACTTATTTTACTTGGGAATTAATTAACTGTGTTTACTTTTGAGGGAATCCTCTAAAGGCTGGTGCAGAAATGAAGCAGAATAATGTTTGCATGCAGATCCCCTGTGTATTTCTTCTTGTTTCATTTCACACTGTGCCCTTGTCCTGCCACTACAGCCTGATTGCTCAGACCACTTAACTGGTCTGAAGCAGCTTTCTTATCTAAAACTGAGATATATAATGATATCAGTAACACATATGTCCATTTCTCTATGAAGATATGCATCTGCACAATATCTGGTTACTAAGCAGAAGTAGGGTTTAATCATTTCTTATATAAAATGCATAAATGAAAATCCTTAAATGAAGAAAGTAAAATACTCTAAACATTTTTCTTTTTTTTTGGGGGGGGGGAGGAGAGAAAGGAGGAAGCAATAGTTATAAATGTTAGGCATTAAAAAATAAAATTAGTTTAACTTGAAATAGAAAGCTGCACTGTTTTGTTTACCAAACCATTGATTCAAACGTACTAAGAATGTTGCCAAACTATAAACTAACCAACAGTATCAACTACAGTGACAGTAAAGCTTGAAACAAAAAAAGAAGGTCTCTTGTCTAAAATGCAAGAGACATATTAGAACCAGATGTATAGAATCTAAACTTTGACTCCTCAGTCTTTCATGCTTGGTTTAAAGCAGCCTTAAAATTGCCTTTACTTTGCATTTACAACTTTGGATTCGCTGTTAAACTGTGCTTGAACTTGAAGTCAAGATTTGATCTTAGCACACACATATTCTTCAAGCCTCCTACCAGAGTTTTACTTTGCTATTGGGAGTCTGTTTACTACTATACCATATATCCTGAAGCACATTAGCAAGCTCGCTGTGATGGACTTTCAGGTGGAATGTCAGCCAATATAAAAGAATGTGTCGGTTGCATATACAAAATGTTCTATCTAAGAAATAAACATATGCAGTATAAAAAGGATCTGCCAGCATCTCAAGTAGATGATGACACAGTGTAAGAATGCATACCAGAAGTATGTCTGAATTTATTTTCCGGAGGATCCAATGAGATGACACTTCTCACTTTCGGCTTAATTTATTCCGTACTATTACCCAGGTTGGTGGCTGTTGTCAACACTGGAAGTGGAACAAATGAGTCTGCACAGTTATGCCTATAAAGTGCTTTCAATAGTCTTCGCTTCTGCAGATGAGTTATTTTCTTTGCTCTTGGACAGACAAGTATATATAGCCATTTTAATTAGCCATGGCTTTAGGCTGCTGCAGTTATACTTTGTGTATGATAGCCATTAGCCTAACTCTGCTGCTGAAAAGCATCCAGTCTGTTAACAGTAAGCCTCTAAATACAGCAGTTTAAAAGGGATGAAGCTGGAAGTTTAGGAAGGTTTAACAGCCATTTCAGAAGAAATATTTAGACCTGTAGTTGCTGGCATCAGACAGCGGTCAACGCCTACCCCCTACAGGGAGAGAATCTCATTTCATTTTGCCTCCCCTAGCACAGGAGCCCTGTAGTAGTTTGGTTCATACACTCGAGCAGTGCAGTTATTCTTTGGCTCCAACAACTGCCCCTTAATGGCGAGGTCAGACTGTGATTAATAGAAAGTCATTTTCGGGGAGCTGGATTGCTAACAAATAGCATAACTAACAAATAGCAATAGGCATTTTCTTCCTCTAAAATTTAACCCTGTGGAAAATGGCTTTTAGAGTTTAAAAGCCATGATCAGCAGAGTTTTCTTCCACAATAGCAAAGTGTAAATGTGAATTCACAAGAAATTCCTACTTACCTTACATCAGTATGCATGTATCTTGAATATAACTTTGCAACAATCCATGTGTAATACTATATAAAAAAAGGTCCTAGATATTGCAGTACAGCTATGAGGTTAAGGTACAAACAAATACTCACATTAAGTACTCTGCCAGTATTCAGATCAAACCAAATTACTTTGTTTTTTTCCAGTCTGAAAAATTTTGAGTGGTACTTTATCCTTTGCTTTCAATGCAACTCATTGCTCTGTAAGGCATTTAGGGATAGGAACAGAAAAGAATGAAGATGCCATTAACTCATAAGTTTCTATTTACATTAATAAACATGGCAAAAATTATCCCAGTTTGCTAGCCAATGTAATTGAAGAAAACTAAAAGTTTCCTGTGTTTTGATCATACACACTGCATAACTTCTGGGTTTTAATTTTTTTTTTTTTATTTAGACATTATGCCTTTCATGTAAGTTACAGTATCGTCTACTATTTTATCTTGCATTTTTGCAATAGAAAAACTTTGAAATGTTTTAAATAAGCATCATATGATACCTTTTCTTCCCACTTGTTTACTAAGACTGAAAGTTTTTAGTGTGCGCAGAATAACCTCATAATCTACTTTTTTCTCTCTTCACCATCTTTCTGATACACACAAGCCATATACACACATACACTCACAAGAAATATTATGTCCTATGCTTTCTCCCCACTTTGAAATGGAACTCTGCATCCTTCAAAATCTCTTCTGTTGGCTTCAGTGCTTATAATAATTTAAATGTGAAAAATATGGCATTTACATATCATAGAGCCTACTCCTGACCTCAGCTACAACTCATGAGTGTAACAGAGTTTGGGATTTATGCATAAACTTGACTGTCATTACCGTTACCCCAAAAAGAGCAAGTAACAATATGTTGAGTTAATATGTTTTAATAAACATAATTTGACTGTACAGTTTACTAATAAAACTTCACTGAAGACATAAATAATGAGCAAGTCTTTTTTTCTTTCTGTAACTAGCATTTCTACAGAAGGCTTTAATTTTGCTCCCATTTGCTAGCGTAGTGGAAGCTGTAGGTATTGTATGACACAATGAATCCTGTATTATCTTCTTTGATACTATTACTCATGGTTGCTAAAGATTTAATGAGTCTTAAACTGAAAAAGATGTAGAAAAAGTGCTTATAGGCATAACAATGTGTTACTGATGAGCATCAAAAGATTACCAGCACATTAGCTAGGGTTACAGGAAAACCTCAGATCATGTATAGTCCACAAATCCAAAATATTTTCCATAAGCAATCACTGAAGAAATATTGTCTTCATCTCTATTATTATTCTTCATATAAAGCATCAGTTCTAAGCTAGTTCAGATCTTTGTTCTGCTAAGGTCAACGTACTGCAATTCTAGTTAACAAGCATTGGTAGTGTTAATTTACATTAAAATCACACCAATTATTTACACCAATACACTTCATATTTGTGAATTTTACTTTCGTAAGTCTTGGCTACTTCTGTGAGCTATGATAGATGTGAACATAATTTGGATTTCATTCTTCTTACTTTAAGTAAGTTTGAAAGCTGATTTGATGCATGAGCTGTTACTTAAGAGGGCATTTTAGGTACTGCCATGGAAACTAAGCCTTTGATCTAGAAAGCTTATGTCCATTGACAGTTGGGTTTTGGTAGTGAATGTCTGACATACTTTTTAAATAATGTCTCATGCCAAGTAGGTCAGATTTAAAGATAAATCAATATTTTAGGAATCTAGATGCAATAAGAGAATTCTTGCAGCTGTCTATATTAAAACTAAATTACTTCAAGTAAAAAAAAAAATTATTTCAAAATTTCTGGTGCATTCAGACAATGATTACATTTTGTGTCTTGCTGCTTTCGATCAGAATGAAAGTCTTAAAATTCCTTAAAGCTGTTCTTTTTGTTTATTTAACTCAGTGGTACCACAGTAAACTGGTGTTGAATTATTGATTGTTGAAAATTTTATTCTTCATATGTGGACTTGAGGATGTTCACATAAAGTGCTTGTATGAAATAACACTGTCATTTTCATTTATCATTCTGGTGTTACAGTATCAGCTTGTCAAGTGTTTTTTTCTCATAATTACTAGTAGGTTGGTCTTCAGTGGAGGTGAGCAGCTTGGATGCTGATGACAGTAGATACAAATATTTCGGAATAATGGAAATAAAACCACAGGAAGAAATTGAAACCCATGATTTCCAGATCCGAGTTGTGTATTACCCTTTTCTTCCTATGAGATATTGGAGTTCAAATGCTATTACAACAGCAAAGGAGTGCATTTTAAGAGCAACATGCCTCTGTTCTTGTTCTAAAAATGTGAGTTCACTTGAAATGATTAATGGGAAGGGCTTTCTGGGTTTTTTTTTACTGCTATTCTTTAAAGGGTGGTAAAGATATATGAACCCCATGATATACAAAAATCCCATGCACAGTGACTACAAGTTTGATTCGGTAGCTTATATTCTGGTGTAAAACCTCAGAAAACAGTGGTAAGGAAACCATGAATCAGAATAATTTATTTTTCATTATTTTTTTTTCCTTTAAATTTAAGAGTAAGAAAAAGATTCAACTAGACTAAACAATAGGATTGTTTTGTGTTTTTTTCCCAAATGTTATTTTGGATTTACTGTATTAAATTCAACTCAGGTGTTATCTTGTTTTCTTCCTTGGAATTAACAGCAGGGCTCAATTTTTGTTTTGAACAGTTTTAAAGTAACACCAGCTACAAGTTTTGTTACTCTGACAACTTTGAAATTAAAAACCTGTAAAATTGGGACAAACTGGCCAATGATACTGCACACAGGAAGGGTTGAGGTAAAAAATGTGTTTGTTAAATTTCCAGAAGGTAGTGCTGGACTTTAAAAGCTATGTGAATGTAAACCGCAGCAAATTCATGTGATGCATATCACGGACATGTGTCATACCTGTGTAATGACATTAATGTTACCCTCAAAATTTACACTGGAGAAAATGAAAGAAACATGCATGATACAAGGTAATGCGATTTCTACTGGAAGTATTTTTACTTTACTAGGTTTTCTTACCGTGCACTTTAACCTTTCTATCTGAAGAACTGATATGTGGTACAGCTTTAGTAATGTTTTTTTAAATCACAGGCCTTGTGCATCCACAGATTTTCTTTTCAATGCTATGGCAATATGAGAAAAAAACAAAATTCTATATCAAGTTTTTCAGAAATCTGAAAGAACCCAAACATATTCCTGTTCCAAAGATAGTGCCTGACATATCTACTGTCCTAGTCAAGATTTTGAAGAGGGCAAAGGGGTCTTTACGGGGACGCAAAAGTTACAGACAAGTATGTCACCAATATCACCTCTGTCCCATGTAGAATCTTCTAACATCATCCCAAGAAGTCTACCTAGTCCAATCTGCCCTATCACGTAGTGGGGCATTGACCTCATGATCCTGGCCATTATGTTTTAAAAATACCACTTAAGCCGTGATATTTTTAAAGGCTGAAGCGCAGCCTTCACAATTTTTCATGTGTATCAAGATGAAAATAAACCAAAATAATAGTCACTGTTTAGGGCCGTAGAAATGCTGCGTGAAGCCTTATGACTCTCCAAACCAAAGAACTTGTGGAATGGATGTGAACAGGGCCTGAAGGTAGTAGTCTGCAGAGCTTTTTGCTCTGCAGGGCAAAGCTTATTTCTGTTTGCCTCCATCAACAAGACAAAAATACTCATCCCTGACAGATTTTCCATTGGCTAATGAACATCTGAAAAATGATAGAGTGCTACGGTGTTGAATTATAACAAGGATAGGATAGGATAGGATAGGATAGGATAGGATAGGATAGGATAGGATAGGATAGGATAGGATAGGATAGGATAGGATAGGATAGGATAGGATAGAAGTTACGGGGGTTATTCTACTTGAAAGATAATCACACTTCCAACTTTACTAGTGGAAAATCCCACCCTTAATTTATTAGAGATGGTGTGCATTTCCCTTTGATGGAGATTTGAGAAGGCTGTGCAGATGGCCAGCACTGTGGAGAATGGCTCTGTGAGGGCTCCTTATGCGTCTGCAAGGACAAAGTGTGCCAGCAAAGCTTGATGGTCCATGGATCGGTGCTTCCATGTCTTCACAGGCCAAATTTACACAAGCTGAGGAGTTTATGTGTCAGGTGGCAGGGATATCCCAAGCAAAGCCCTGTTTGTTATTCTGTGGAATTAGCTGTGGTTCCTCAGTCCATCCATTTGTCCTGTTGCAAGAAACTCCATCCAAGTGACCTTACTTGGCAGCCATTTTATCAGACTGAGAAAAATGATTTAATGACATGTCAAGTGAGCCACTCTGTTATCACTGCAATGGCTCCCTTCGCACCAGGTTTAAGGCACATTAACAGGGTATTGTGGGAAAGCAGACACAGCTGATGCCCATGCTGTATTGGATCTGTGAAAAAACAGATAACTGCCGTCTCCAGAGAGAAAATTTTGCCATAAGTCACGCTGACTTTCATAGCCCTTGGATTTAGCATAGGGTTTTGATTTAGCACCTTCACAAAGAGTTAAATGTGTTTATACTTGCATTCATAAAAGAATACATCAATCTCACTTCACATTATTAGATTTAAGATCTTACAGGCTACAAATTTACTTATTGTTAGCATTTACCAGTATTTTCATAACCAATCACAAATTTGATGAAGTATGACAACACCCATTTGCAGCAATTAATATAATCTCACAGAAAGCAAGGGTTTATGAAACCGATAATCTCGAGTGTTTGGGATTTGTTTGGGTTTAAAAATGCCAGTGGCTGCTTGTCAAACTTCATTTGTAAATCAAAATTGTTTGTAAGTTCTACACCTGCAAAACAAGTGTTCAAAACTTGTAAACTTCTTTATGGATATATTTTTTTTGGCTTTCAAATATGGTGGAAAGAGTCCAAGACAATTTTTTATGGTTGAATTATAAACACTTGAAAAATGGAGTTTGTCGTGAAAGTGCTGACACAGCTTTAATTATTGTAGCATGAATGATTTTATTATACTCTATCATCCACAGTGTCTATACATACAAAATACATGCTCTAGTGTTCTAATATTTCATTTAAGAAAAAAGCAATTACTTAGCAGATGTAAAGCTAAGCATAAATGGGCTAAAGCAATACCTTTATGCTGTTTGAAAATCTATATGGAGTGTTATTACCACATAAAAGGGTTTATACTTTAGAAGACTCAAAGGTACAGAGAACCAGCTAAAGCAATAAACTGTGCTGGTGTACTTAATTAAAAAGCTTCAAGTTACTGAAGTCAATTGAAAAACAGAGGGTTTGATTCTTTAAGGTAATTTTTTCCTCTTCTGTTAAGTGCTTATGAAGTTTTAAAGAATTAAAATGCCTTCCCAGCAGTTTAAATAGAGAATAATTTGCTTTTCTTCTATTGAAGGCAATTCTTTATTCTGTCAGCCTAGACACACGTAGTGAAATGGGCAATGTGGATGTAATTGGGTGACACGGTAGGGTTTAATTTACCTTTGATTAACAGGAATTGTAGAAGAAGTTGAGAAATCAGTATTGAGACATTTCAGAAAATCATTTTTTAATGTCGATCTCTTTACATAAAGCTGGAAATCTTTGCAAAGAAAAGAAGAGACTATTGCTAAAATATATTTCCAGTTTTCAAACACTGAATATCAGAGTGGGTTTTGACTCAGTCACGTGAAAGACTAACCTCCAGACTGGCTTCGTTAGTGAAACTAGAAAGATTATGGAAAAATATGGATTTCTGCAAATTATGCTTCTATACTGTTTAGTTTTATTGCTGTTGTGCATAATCCATTTTAGACAACTGGGCTTTCTTTTTTCTTTTTTTCTTTTTTCTTTTCCCCTTCTTAAAATGACTCCACAACTTCATGAAAATGCCTCTTTTTGGAAAGTCTAGTGTTTGCACTTTCCCAACAGGTGAATGTTGAAAGTGTATGGCTGAAAGGAGACTGTTTGGTGCCCTGTTTCTTTAGCCAGGTCTACATCATCCTTGGCACAGTTTGTGCTGTGAGATGATGCCAGCCAAGAGCAGGCAGAGAACAGTGGTGCCCTGGGCCCTACTCCCAGGATACGCTCTGGAGCCAAATGCTGCAGGGTGAGTGGTATGGTCTCACCCAGCCAGGTCCATACTGTGCTCTGGGAATGTCTGCTTGGAGACAGCCACTGACTCCTCCGACTCTATGTGCAGCATCCAGCATGTCACAAAGAGACTGAGCAGAAGCGAGAAATCTGCTTCAACTTTAAAAACATAGGAATTATTTCTATGCTTTTATATATACTGTCTGTGCTTGAAATTCCACACTGTTTTATCATCAAGGACATGCATATGTGAATTAACATTCAGATAACCTGGACAGCAAAAGCGTAAGAACAGAATTTGTCACCAGCTCAAAGCAATATATATGTTGAGTCTTCATCTGGTTCTAGCATGTTTTATGGCTGGAAAGAACTGCAGAACAAGTAGATTTTTAATTATTTGAAGGGAAAGGAAAAAACTTGGTGACAGTCAATTATGAAGCTGTTAAAACTTGCAGGATATAGGATTTCATTCACTCTGAATTCAGTCCTATTTCAGGTCCAATAGTCACAGAATTAGAACACTTGATAAAAAATACAGGTTGCTACAGTAGTTGATTACCATGACTGAAATACTGATTTTAATTTTTTTAACTCCAGTTCCAGCATTCATTTTTGCAATGTTATTGTTCACATATTTTAGAGTCCTTCTCTTTTTTTTTTTTATATCTAGAAAGTGTGGGGTTTTTTACAGATACTTGTCCCAGAATAATTTCTGGGTATATGGAGTCCTCGCTATACTCATTTGGGTGAGGTAAGAACCTCTATTGGATGATTCATTTTTAGGTTGATACTATTGCCCTCTGGACATAACTCTTTCTTTCCACTGAAAGACCAGTAGTAACTATAAAAGGACTCGGTAGCCTGCATTTCCAATCTTGAGATGCCTGTATTAGGTGCTTAATGATACATGTGGTAAATCTGGATCTAAATTCAAAAGTCTTATGTTATAAATCATATTTTCCATCTTGTTGCTCACTGTCTGAAAGCCTCTGAAAGAGTGGGCGCCAGAGCTGGAAACAACATCTGATGGTAGCTGCACTATGGAAAAAAACCTAGAAGTCATTTAAATTCAGTAACCCACATTTCTTTGGTTTTGTTTGCAGACTTTCTCTTCTTTTCAAGACCATGAAAGCAGTAATCTTATCAGTTATACTCATTTTAGAGGTGTGGCTTGATTGGTTTTCCTGTGAATCACAATTTACTTCATCTCATGTAAATTAGAATCAGGCCCTGTATATGTAAAATTTTAGGTCTCAATGAGTTCATATTTTATTTGGTCCTAATCTTTTGCTTTAATTAACTCTATTTTGCCCATACTACATAATGCAGCATAATATTTCAATCAATCTTCAGGTTAGTTTTCATGAGTGGATATGTTTCTTCTGCATGATATACATTAGGTGAAATCAAATATGGTAAGATCCTATTTAGTTCACATTAAAAATGAATGTCTACCAAACAATTTAACAATCTACTTTAACTCATAAAAAGGATGATTAATAAGTTTATAAATAATTTCTTCATTATTGTTAGAATGCTGGAATACAAACTAGCAGTGGGGCAAATTTTTTAAACACAGTATGGACTTTACAGACACCGTGAAGTAGGGGAGGGGGATGAGCATGGTGAATTCAAGGGAGCAATATGATCTTAACATAGAAAAGAAATTTCCTGCTTTTCAGACAGGTACATTGAACAGTTGTTACTAATTCACTGTGGTCATGCATTAAAAAAAATTATGGGCACAGAAAAATAAGAAAAGCTTACTTCAGAATAATTGCAAAGAAGTAAAAATTTCAATAGTGTGGCAGTCTAATATTATTTTCCAATGGCTACAGTGAATGTAGGAGCAGGTCAGTAACAAATAATGAATCCATCCTTCTGTTCTCAGCTGCCCTGGTGCAAATCTAGAGAGGTTTCTTTCCTGAAGAGAGCAGCAATGCCATCAAATCTGTGGCAAGTGTACAAGCAAAAAGCGAGCCAAGCCTGAAAACAATGAAAACAGATAGAAAAGGGGACAATTAGTCATGTAACTGATAAAATTAAATATGACACAAATAGAGCTAATTAGGTCCTTGCTCTCAATTCAGATGTTATTAGTTTAGGAGCCCTTGGAGGTAGCCTGAATTATATGTGTTATGTGTAGTTTGATGGGATTTTTTACCGTATTTTCTTTATGGCCTAGGCCCCCATCTGGCACAAATAAGAGTTGCTATTACCTTTAGTAGGACTGGGAGCATTTACACAGTGGAGGATCAGGCATCCCAGCTGGATTTGTTGGCTGACTAACCAGGTTCTTCGATAGATTTGGGGTTTTTTTTCTTCTTTTTCTTCTTTTTTTAGCATATGAAAGCATTTAGGGTTTAATCTCACACCATTTCTCTGCAAGCTTTAGAAAAGTGAACGTTACCACACAATTGCCATGGAGGAAAAAGGAAAACTAACTTTCTCAGTCTCTGTAAAGCATATGAGAAATGAAGGCGGGGAAAAACCCTCTCTTATTTTTCAGCAGTGCAAATGTGCTCTGTGGTACAGCCTTATCTCCCAGTTTCTAGATCCTGGAACTATTTAAAATTCACCACAGTCCTTCATTTAGCATGTGCCTTTCCCATACGAACAGAAACATAAACATACAGGGGATGATACGTATCCAGATCCTGTAACAGCACGAAGTGGTTCTCTTTTATTGTGTCTGTAGCATAGAACATGGTACAAGGAATAATAGGTCTCAGCCGGCACTTTAGTAATACTAGTTATAATTACACCCCTGAAAGATGTATTAAAAGAATGCTGTTATGGTGGAGTTAATCACTTCTCTGTTGCAGTATGCTGGAATCAGTGTCACTTACTCACATCCCTCTCACGGCTTGCACAGCATGTGTAGTACCAACTTTGTGAGCCATTTTTCAGTGTTTTGTTTTCTCCTCACCGTTTCAAGGGTGCCTGCAGATCATATTGTAAATACAATAATCAAGCTTGCTTTGATGGCAGAATTACTAATATGCCTAAGGGTCTTGCTTCTATGTTATGTCAGTTCTTCAGAAATGTGAATTTATACATACAACTTAACGTTTGAAACAGAAGTGTGCTATTAATCCCATTTTGGAGGGATCCTTTATGAGCAACATGTTCTTCCAAGTGATTTACATGGTACAATATGTACATCTACATGATATTTTCAAAAGACAATTCATCTAACAGATTTGTTGTTTTATCAGATAAAGTATAATATCACTGAGGCATCTATAAATCATAATTTCAGAGGGAATCTTGAGAAATTTAAATTCATAGTTGTCAAGAACAACCAAACATGCAGAGGAATCATTAATTGTTAATTGTTAAGCGGAGGTTAGCAAGTCAAGTGAGGTTCATGTGACAGCCCTCAATTTCCCCATCCATGCATGTGATAGAGGGTATAGTGGTCAGTCATGTAAGAGACCAGCTGAGAAGCAATGACACATTAGAGAAATTTTAAATCAGAGAAGGTGTAATAGTCTCCATTGTTTCATAGCCACTGAATTAACTGGTTCTTGAAAGCGTATCTTAGAGCAAGAGAATAAACTGATGAGATGTGAGGATAAGAATTATAAAATCAGATTCATTAATATATACATAAGGTTATGTTAATTGAAAGGAATAAGCAATGGTGCAGTTACTTGGTCAGATTCCTTCATGCGGGAGCACAGAAGGAGAAGCAGAAAGATCATAGGGAACCTTCTCATGCTTCTTGCTGTTGGAAACAAAATTCTCCATTTCTGCTAAACTTGGTCAAATCCTCCCTGAAATTCAGTAGAACTAGTTTTTTTCCTGGGCTTCAGTGGGTTTTGAATCAGGTTCTTTCAACACAAGCTCTGGATCAGGTAGAATGACATCAGACACCTTCTCGCAGGATGTGTTCATAGATGAGGAGGAATATTCTAAGCTTCAATTGCAATAATGTAAATTGTCAGCTCATTTATAAGAGTAGAAAGGCATGGGGGAAAAAAAAAGCTTCAACAAGTATACATAAAAAAGTGATATAGTCAGAGAAAGTTTGAGCATCCACCATTGATCCTTACCCTTCTTTGAACTATTTAATTTCTGATTCGTTATGTATTTTTACAATGGGGCAATTACATTTTAGTGGTTTAAAGAGACAAGGTTAGGTGCCACTAATGGTCTTATGCCATTTTTAACACCTGTTGAGAGTTTTTCCTGGTTGATCACAAAGAAGGCATTTTCTGCAGATGCTGTTTTCCTGAAAAATCACTAACATAATCCTTCCATAATACCAGCAGCTGTAATAATACCATTAATAACCACTTGACTGCTTATTCTACATTGGCTGGTTAGCAGTGGCTTTCCCCAGTATTTTTAAGATTTTGCACAAAGGTTGACAGAAACTTTTTGACATAGTATTTTTTTCGTGTGAGGAAGATGCCAGTTTCTCACAGGTACTTTTGAGAGGAATGTGTCCCCAGTGATAACAGTCCAACCAGAGCCCATCCCTCAAGTAAAAGATAGGATGAGTGGTTGTGTGGGCCACAAGCATGGAGACAGAGAAACTAATTCAAGTCATTTGGACACTCAGGTCATTTGTTTAGGCTGTTGTTATTCCTGCTGAAATCTCTGGTCTTCAGGACAGATGATCAGAGATCATTTTGCCTCCATCAGCTAAAGGCTCCCAGAGCATGGTCTGTTTTGGGCAAAAGTGTACATCCTGATATCCCCTCAGCTCAGTCTGATATGGGGAGAAAGCAAGTCAATTCATAGCTTAATCTACGTGTACGATGGACCATCACAACTAGAAACAGAGCTATTTGATACCATAGGTGCGCCTTTTAACTCTCTTCTTGATTTTCACTCTTTTGGTGTGATGTTCATTTTTCCTGTTTTTTTCTTTAAAGCATCCTGCTGTGGAAAGGGGGAAATGGATACAGAAAAAATAATTTTCTCCTTTGCTGTAACAAAAAATCAAGAGAAAAAAGGGATAGTGATATAGGTAGAGAAATTTTCCATCAAAAACAGAGAGGATGACGGTATGCATGTGTTGTTTTGTTCTGGAGTTGGTTCTGGAGGTATTCTTTGGGGAATTTAAGCCTTTTGTCCTGAAATGTAGTGAAATGAGATCACTGAAAAAAGAACCTGACAATTCTGCAACTTTCTTCTGAGAGTGTTTCTATCTGAGATTTTTTTTTCCGGGTGTTTAAGCTAGATCTTGGATCCTCCCACTATTTATGTCTCTCCCTTCAGACTGTATTTCAGCCGGCACTATTCCCTATACCCTTACCAAATACAGTACTGATCTGGAAAACAGAAGTGCTGATTTCCAAAGCTTCAACCTCTATCTGTTCAAGAAAAAAGAGTCACTTTGTTAAGGCTGAGTGTCTTACGGTGAAAAAGTACAAAACCTTTATAAAGATAAATAAATATGATGTGATTTACCCTCTTTTGTGTTACTGGGACATCACAGCAGGACCTGGAAGTATTGCAAATGTTTAACTGGAAATAATCAGCTAAATGTAGGATAAGGTCTATTCAGCAATTATAATGTAGAATGATGAATACGTGTACCAATATGAAGATTATGAAAAACTCCAATCCTGAGAAGGGAGGTGATTTTTTTTTTTTCTGTGCATGATGAGCATAATCAACATCAGTAATTTTCAAATACCAGAATACTCTCATTGATCAGTGGAAATATTTATAACTCTGCTGTGGGTTAGCCCTAGTAGGCTGCTAGACCTCACGCAGCTGCTCACTCACACCCCACAGCAGGCAGAAAGGCAAAAGTGAGAAACTCATGGTTGGGATAAAGACAGTTTAATAGGTAAAGTGGGGAAAAAAATTTAAAAAGGAGAAGGAAAAAGAACCTGAAGAAAAACAAGTGATTCAAAAACAATCTAACCCCACCAGATGACTGAGGCCCAGCCAGTCACCTGGAAAACTACCCCCCAGATTTTATTGCGGAACACAACATCATAAGGCATGGAGCTCTCTCTGAGGGTGATGGAGCACTGGAACAGGTTGCCCAGAGAGGCTGTGGATTCTCCTTCTCTGGAGCCTGCTGTAGGTGACCCTGTTTCAGCAGGAGGGTTGGACTAGACGGCTCACAGAGGTCCCTTTCAACCCCTAACATTCTGTGATTCATTCATGCTCCTGTTAAAATATCAAGTCTGGATCACTATAGTATGTGGATTTTTTTTTGAAAGCCTCGTAGAATTCCTAGGATTCTGAGGGATTTCCATTTTTCGTTGTCATTGAGACTACAACTATTTTTTTTTTGGTAATGAATCCAATGCAAACCAGACATGATTTGGCTATATTTCACTCTCTGTCAATGGATACAAAATAACTTAAAACCTCAGTTGAGTCTAGAGATTATGAGCACATATAAACCAAAGACAAGGTGAGGTGTGGGGCAGGGGAATGTTTTATATAAAATTTTTGAAATCTAAGCCTGAAATTTCTGAAAAGCACTGATAAGCATTTCATTTTTAATAATTCTTGTTTTTCTCGATCTTGCATTCTCTTACTGAAAGTTTTTTTTTCATTTTTGTAGCATAAGAAGTCATTCAGCAGTTATTAATGCCTAATTAAAACCGCAGTCATGAAGAAGTTCCCTAAAGCACTGTTTTAGGGATGCCAGTGTATCTTTTCAAGGCCTGAGTCTCAGCTGTTTTTAAGATGAAGATAGCTGAGTCACAGTAAATGCCAATTTCTATAATGAGGTTGCCTCATGCAGTGGCATTCCCTCTGGAGTGAACTGACAGTGTTGCAAATGCACCAGCTCATTTAGAAGGACCTGAACTAGTATTAACCTGTCATGTCCCCCAGGGAAAAGCAGGTAGCAAAAAAAGCAAGAGAAAAGTCACCTCAACGGATAAGTTGTGCTCCATGAAAACCGGGCTGCTTTACGCTTTCAATTCAACAGATCGAGTCAAAAGTAACCTAGGAAAACACAAATGGGAATTAATTTTTTTTTTCTCATTGTATTTCACACACTCCATGGTCTTCCTGCACTGTCTCATGCACGTTCTTAATCTGTTTCTTTCCCACTTTTCTGGACTCTGCATTCCTGTTCTTCTACTGCTGTTATGACCCATATTTTTCAGCTGTTTACACCCTCCTCTTCCTGTATTCTGCCTCATGCATCTTCTTAGCCTCCTTCTGTCTCTCTTTTATTTGTCTTTACTAGACAACACTTTCCTGTTTTCATGTTGTTGTGTACCATAGATTGTATGAAATCTTGCTAACGTGGTTCTAGCTTTCTTCTGTCATTTATTAGTTCTTCCACTGCTTCTCAGATACCTCTGAAACCATCTTCATCTTTCCAACCTCTACTACTTGAAGTCTTCATGTTAGTATACCATAATATGCCTTGTGATGAAATTTTCTTGGCAGGTGCTGAATAAGATGGTTAAAGTCTTTCTTTAGGATCAAGGATGATGGGTCTTACTGAAGAAGAGTATTACTGGAGGCAGAGGAAAATGCAGAAGAGGCAGGTGGAAGAACTGGATTTCCTCCTGATCCTGACGTTCATGTCTCTGGACTAGTTTCTCCTTTAAACTCTTTGTCTTGCTTGTCTGTTTAAAAATACTCAGTGTTTGTACCATATTTCCCGTGCTAGCAGTAATAGTAAGGAACATATGATGAAGGACAAAGTGCCTTCTTTTAGATAGACTGAGAAGTGAGCTTCACAAGTGATTATCACTACAGGAGTATGGCATATTATTTCAGCCTCAGTCGTTGATTTTGCCTCACTTAACTCCTAAGAATGTGCTTATTCTTTCTTGCCTGTCTTATGTTCTTGCACATTGATTGAATACACTGACAAGGAGCTGCTACATTTCACCTCAGGGATGGCTGTACTTCAGTGCTTGATGAAGTGATCCCTTTGTCTAGTTTGTACTTAAAATCTTTTGGGATAAAAGACAACTCATGAAGATATGTAGAATTGCACTCGTATTCCAATCTTGTCGTAAAAACTGAAAGAAATTAAAATACAAAAAATAAGTTACAGATAATAAAATTCTGTGAGCAACTGAAATTAGAAAAAAATACTGAATTGCTTAATTCCAAAATAACATCTGTCCACCCCTTGATTTTTAAGCAGACTTTTCATTAGGTGACTATTTCAACGAATGGTGAGGTCAGCAAATGATATTAACATACAGTAAAAATTCCTAATGACCACCAGTTACGCGTGAAGTATCAATGTTTTGCTTATTGTATACGACCCAGAAGGAGGAAGTAACACAACCTGCATTTTATTACTTGAATCAGATGCAAAGGGTTTTCAAAACTTCAAATTCAACTGAAAGCAGCTGTTGAGAAAATATCATTACATTATACCTTAAGCTACAAAAGCCAATTTAATGGTGACATTTTATTTTATTCAGATGGTCCCTTCTTTTATTCTGTCTAACCCAGTAAAGCCTATGGAAATTGTATCTGGATGAAATCACTAGAAGGTGAAGGGCCCATGACTACAAACATTCTTTACAGATTATTCCGGGTTACAGTCAAATGGAATAGCAGCGCTAACGAGAGCAGAGGTCTCCATAGCTACAGGAAGTAATATTACATCGTTTAGCAGCACCTATAAGAAAACACAGTCTTGTTACTAGATTTAGTTAAATGTCGCTTAAAGTGCTGTACAAAACCATTAGATACTCTAGTAAACACAGGTATTTAAAAAGGGGGTATGTCATTCATCCAGGTCAGTATAGAATGGTGTTTGCAGGTGGAATTAGCTCACTCCCCATTCACTTCAAATTATAGCTGTTGCACTAGTTTAATAACTATTCCCATGATTTGAGTGAATTGTTTTTGATCTTTCTCTCTCCTTAAATGTTAATACTTTCATCCTATGTGGTGGCTGAGCAGAGTCATTGTACTTTTACCTTGAATTTCAACAGATATGATACAAACATGAGAGCAGTCATTCAAGTCAGAGTAGAGGTGAGGCTGTGCCAGTGTCCAGTGATCGGTAGGGGACACTCAGAGAAGGAGTGTGAGCATAAAATGCCTCTGTCCTTTGGCCCCTCCCCTGGCTTCTGGACTGCTACATCTCATCCTTCTGGCTGGCAGCCCTCAAAAAACTTTGCTTGCATGAGACTGTGGCTACTACCTTCCTTAACTCACTCAGACCTTTCATTTTCAGAACACTCTGTGACAGCGAGCTTCACAATTTAAATTTTCATTATATGAAAAAAAGTACTACTCCCTTTTGTTTTCAGCCTGCTGCCAGATAACTTCACCTGGTGCCCTGCTGAACTTGTTATGAGAAATGCTTAATAATTGCTGCCTAATCAGCTATTAAGTTCAGAAGAGATTAAAATATAAAACGAAATTATTCTTCCATTTGTGCCAAGGAAGCAAATCCTTACTAATTTCAAGAAATAAGCCCAAAGGAATAGAAATGCACACAGTAACTAGGTATACAGTTCCTTTAGGAAAAAGAAAAAAACAGAGTTTAAGGTAACAAAACTCAGGGAGGCTGCTGGACAGACAATTTTTTATATCTGAATCTTTGCTAGTATACTAGGTTCAGTAGTGCTACCAGTCTGAAAAGCTACCTGTAGGAATGAGATCATTCTCTAACATGTATATTCTGTTTATTTGGAACATTAGACAAAACTCTACAGAACATAATAGTCAACATACTTTTTCTAAGAAATAACAAAGATGGATGACTCCAGAGCTTCTGAGGAAATCATCATAGTTGCACCTATCCATGATCAGCACTAAATACGCAGATGTATATATATATCTATCATTATATATGTATTTATAAAAACCTAAGTGTTTCAGTATATCATTTTCACTTTACTAACTTTTCACATTACAAAACATAAACATCAAACCATGCTTAATTTACAAATAAATTTCTTTGATATTCCTCCAGTTTCAGTCACTGAAAGTTATTATTAAATCTTGGGATACCAGTTCCTTTCAGGTGTTTTAAAATTCTACCAAAATAGCAAAGAAAAACTCATTAAACTACCTGTTGTTCTTAGTAATATTCATAAAGTGTCCATGTACTTTGAAGCTATTAATTCACCTAATGAATAATCTCAGATGAATCTAACCATATGGTTTCTTGGAGATTTGAAGTAACCAGCCATCAGAGATTTAAGAAGTAACTGTATTTTCAAAGGTGTCCTGACAAAGGCTTATACGGTGACTCACCATTACATTCACATGTAGTTTACAATGAACTGGAATGTAACTGTTCTCTTGTTCGGTGTCTGCATAATCAAGTCTTAAAACAGGTATCTTTTCCTGCTCGCTAACTAATTGGAAAAAGGACAATTTTACCCCTTGTCGCAAAGACATTTCCAGAAAAAAAGCATAGCAGAAGCTGAAATATACAGACACAAAAAGTTCAGAGAAAATTCAGGCTATTCAGTGCTGTCACAGAAATTTTTTACGGAGAGAGAAGCCTTGTTTGTTCTCAATAACAATAGTGCTGATGTGGAGAATTCTTCAAAAATCCCCACTGATTCAACCTTTGTCTTTGCAGTTAAAAGTTCGTTGGAGTGGAGTCTGAACTCATGGAGAGATTACAAGTAGGGAAGCATTGCTGAAATTCTGCAACTGTTATGAAACATAAATGTTAGGAAATTAATTGATTTTTCCCAATGGAATTGTATATGGTATGCAATATTTGAATTGGCAAGACTTAAATAAGTTGGTCATTTTGAAGTAGATCGTAAGCCAGTTTCTTCAGATGATTTTTTTTTTCCTTTTCCTGTAAGGCATTTACATTGTTTACACAGCCAATGTGGTTTTCCCTGTTGTTTTAGAGTATTCTTTGTTTGTTCACAAAATACAAAATCATACTTCTTCATGCATAAGTGGTTGATTTATGCATCTGTTCCAATGGCTGTTTTAATACAAAAGGGTGAAGTGAAATAAAAATGAAATTGGGAATTTTTGTGTTTTTATACTTCAAAATTCATGCTTATGTTGAAAAAGTTACAGCTATATTTCACTGTATAAACTAATTTGTTTATAAAGATGCTGATCTGCATACTTACTGCAAAGGATGCATACATTTGTAAAACTGAAATGGGAGATTGACATGTGAGGAAAGAACATCCTTCAGAAAACTGTTCCTAGTTCCATTTTTAAGAATTGATGAAGCAATTCTAATGCGAGAATATCTCTCACTGGAGGCAATAAGCATTCACCAATCTAACAAGACATTTAAGTATGGGAGTTGGAAGGGGAGAAAAATGCTAACAAAACCTACTAAAACAGAATCTTCAGATTATCCTGCTAGATTGTGGGGGAGAGTCTGATTCAGCATTTCTACATGCAGTAAGGATTTTTTACCGTTTTCACATTACACAGCATGTATATTTTGCATTCCACATAATATACATTTGATGACTTTCATGGTATGCTGTAAAGCACTCCTTTCTTTGAAGTGTTTACCACTATTGGACAGTCCAAAGGGTTGTGCATTGTTAGAATGACAAAGAATTACGCTTTAGTTTGTCTAATTTGCTGCTTGTTGGTTGTAATGAATACTGTGGTTGTCCATGAAGCACATCAAACAGTTTTTATGTTCATATCTGCTAGCAAGAGTGTCTAGCTACCTTGCTAGAAAGGTTTTCTTGTTACATCTACCTAGAAGCACATTTTAAAACATTATTTGTAATTAACTTCAGCATGGAAAGAATTCTGTTTGGAGTCACCGTATTTTAGTGGAAGTCACTCACAAAGTATAATGAATAGGTTACACAGTATGTCTGCTTAGAAAAATTAGGGCAAATCATGTGAAACTTACTTTTTTATAATTTTGTAATGACTTTTCAGCCATTCAATACAAGAAAAAAAAGTACATTGCTCAGCAGAACCAGAAAAACTTTTTAAGTCAGAAATCCTGTTACCAATAAGATTGAGAAGCAAGACTTCCATGCTATGGAAGATATTCCAGTCTGTAGGCAGAAGCCTGTACTTCTTCAGAATCTATGCAGGACATGTTTAATCTGCACCATACACTGCAGCAGAGGTATAAGCAGTTATGTCTGATACACACCTCAAGTCATCTAGAGCGGTTGATCTTGAAAAAATGTGCTAAGGGTTTGGGGAATGTTGCTGTGCTATTCTCCCCTGCACCACATGAAAACGATGTGGTGGATGATGGACACTGAATGTCACTCATAATTTTGCCACCTCTATTCCTCTCCTCCAGCCCCACTGGGGTGTCTAAAGGCAGCTTAAAAACATTTGAAGGCCTTCTTGCAAATTGCTGCCTCCTAAGAAATGGTGATAGCTGTCAATACTGTGCTATTCTGGAACAAGGACAAGATAAAGGAGGTTTTAATTACTCTTCTACTCTAGCTTCTGCTGTTGAAGGGTGGATATACTACATATCTGATGTAGGAAGGATATAGAGCTTGCTGTCTTTCGTGTAAGGAATTCCTTTCCCTGAAATTTAATAAAACAAATACGGCTCTGAATGCTTCCTATTCCTGTGTTGGTGTGGCATATCATCTGGCCTATATTTGTTAATTCCTCTGACAATCACAGATCAGGGAATCATCCAGGTTTTTAGAGTTTCTTGGGTTTTTTACACAAACAGGGTAGGAGTGCTTCCCTTGAACACTTTAAATTGCTTTTAGCATAAAAATTATTTGACTAGGATCGGAATCAGACCTAGAAACTTAAAGAAATGAAGCCTATAGACAGCTGGCAGAGTTTTCCTTGCACATTTATCTTATTTAACTTAGGGGCCTTGGGGTTAATTAGAAGAACAAAAATTCTGTTAAGCAGGGTTTTACAAAGTAGATCTGCATTCTTCCTGGATTTGAAACTCATTGGTTCTACTCTCTGGATAAGTATAAAAGAACTATTCACCTCTTCGTATATTCATTTCATCTCGCCATGGTTATTCAGGGACCTCGAACACAGCAACAAGTCAGCCTTTGGTAATGAAACACTAACGAATCTTTGAAAGGTCTGTTGATGTAATACTATGCTGATGGGGTAGTGAGATATTTATTTTTGTTTTCTACTTAGAAACATACTGATTAAGAGAATACTTCTTTAGATTCCTTAACATACCAAGTTTCTTTACTTGCTGTATTTTAATATTTATTTTTCCTTTTATTTAGCAAAGTGTTTCCCAGTGAAAATCAGGGAAATGGAAAGGATTTGGTGCAAAAAATAAGATGAATTAGCATTGGTTTTAATAAAAGTACACAAATTAAGCAAGCAAGCTAAAATCACCATGAGTCACTCCCCCTCTGTCACAAAGATGTCCCCATTTACTGCAGTGGTAAGGCTTTAAGTATAATTTCTTAATGAAAACTAATGATTAGTCTATTCAGTTTCTGAAAACACTGATTCTCTGTCCTGTTCTGTGCTGATATATCTTTCACATGTTTTGCTCAAAGAAACATCATATTTTTGGTTGTCGGTAGAAGTTTAAGAGGCTCTTTTGTTAATAATTTCATCTTTTCTTCATTAGTAAATTGGATGTATGAAGTTGTTGCATGCTGTCAGTTTCTGCTTTGCTCCTCCATAGTTTTTTATGGACATTTTAGTGATATTTTGCCTGATATTTTATTGAATGAATTTTTATATACTTTATTTCAGAAAAGGACCAAAATGTATCTCTAGTTTGGAAAAATTAAGGTTCTGAAAGTAGATATCAGAAAACTTTAGAGGGTAAAAAGATGCTATAATGGGTGTTTACATATGTAGAAATCAGTCATTTTCATCATGCAGCTACTCTAACAGCATTGAGAGCTGCACCCACATGACAATGGAGTCTGTAACAATATGCAAGGACAAACGCATATTTCCTCAAAAATATTTGGGCAGTTCAGTCCCACTGAAGGACTGATTTTACAGTGGCGGCCATCTGTCTGGCTTTGGACACTTGGAGGAATCAGGAGTGTTTTCAAAAATCAACACCTAGACAGCTTCCAAAAATGCATGACTGGTTATGAAATAACATTTAAGGGAATGAAATATAAATTAAAACCATTATATTTGTTCAGCAAGTACTTACCCAAATAGGCTTAAGATTTTCAAAGATTTTGTGTGTGAAAGATCATGTAATCAGGAAATATTTATGTAAATAAAAAGATGGACAAAAACAAGAACAATGTTGAGTTGCATACTAAATCCCAGTCATATTTGCAAAATTATTAGAATCAATACATAGACAGGATAAAATGATTGGGCACACGACTGAAAGTCTTTTGTAGCTTGAACAACTGTAGCCCCTTTATTAATCAAGAAGTCACTTGAGAGGACATATAACTGGACACCATAAAACAATATGCTTCGTCCTTTCACATTCATGAATCTATTCCTGCCTTTGTCCTGCAAACAGTCTTGTCTCATGTGTGATCATCTTTCCAAGTATTAGTCAGAAAATGTTTCTTTTTTTAGAAAAATATTTGCCTTTCCTTTGTTTTTAAGTTTCCGTTATTCTGTCTAAAAGAAAATCTTGAACCTTTTAATTGGATTCGAAAGTCTGGATGTGTAGATTGATATAATATGGTACATTTCACTCCATGGAAAATATGATTTCCAGGGAGCAGAGATCTTCAAACTTTTCTTTTATTTTTCTTAAATCAAAACAAGACATCTTAAATTACAGATGAAATAAGGTGACTGAAAATTACATGGAGTCTGCTTAGCTTTATGAGTCTGTGTTTAAAATTAATTCTAAAGTGTGAGCCTGTAGGTTTAGGGATTTTTAACAAAGCTTATCGAAACATTAAATGAATTCCAGCATTATGATTTCTTAGTGCTACATATGGTACAGAAAAACCAGAATCTTTTGATGGCATACTCTAAAAGCTGAGAAAACTGTCTGATTATTCTCTAAACTTTGATACAGGCCCAATCCAGAGCCAGTACAAAACACAATATTTTCTAACCTCCTAAGAGATAAGTTTTTATTCATCAACAGTAAAGGTAGGAAAAACAACTTCTTTAATTAAGGATGGTGCTTATTAAAAGTTTGAATAAGATATCAGGCTTATATATAGGCTCTGCAGTAACAGAGGATTGCTTTTGTTAATTCCTGAGTTTTTATCTGCTGCCACGTGCCTGTTTTCCTAATAAATCCATCGGTATCTCTTTTCAAGTAATTGCTTCTCTTCTATATAGTGTAATACATTTTAGGAATAATTTATTTAATTTAGGGTGTATCTCAGATTACATCATCCCACAGCACACATTTAAATATCCAAGAAGTTATATTGCCATATACATCCACTGGGACAAATTCTCCTCTAGTATATATACCAAGAGAAATCTTGTGTGAGGAAGTCTACATGGAAGTCAATTAAGTGGCAATCATTTACAGTGCTGAATTTCACCATTAAACTCTAAGTAGGGACCATAATTTTCCAAATGTATGTAGTCATGCTATGATCAGGGGGTCTCAGTTGATTAGGGATTCAGTCTAGAGGTTACTGAAATACAAATACATGACATTCATAGAATGGGTCAAGAAAGTTTTTGCTTAGTGAATTTTACCACAGAAATGAACTATGTTATGACAAATATAGAAATATATGAAATATATGAAGTATATGAACTTTCAACTTTGAAAGTATATGAACTTTGTTATGACAAGAATGAAATCACAGTAAAAGTAAATGCAGGACTACTCTTCCCCAGACAACAGTACTACATCCACATAACAGTAGTTGAAAACGAATTTGTCAGTGGACAGACTATTTCATTCTTGTGTTTAAACTACTCACCTGTTAATGTCTGATTCCTTTCTGCATGTTACTTAAAACGAAACAAACCCAAAGAAACAAACAAAAAAGCCCCCCAAAACCCCCAGCCTTCTAATTCTCTGGATATTCTTTAGCTCTACTAACCCATTGTATAGTTCCAGCTATGTGGCCACGTTACCTTAACATGATAAAGTGTCTATATATGTTCCTTTACTAACATCAATAAGAGAAGGGAAATATGTGACAGTTGCTAAAGATTTACTTCCGAAATTATGCTTCTTATTTGCTTGTACAAATGGTCAAAGAGAGTGATGAGTGACCTCTTGCTCTGAGTTCAAACAAGTTACAAAAGGCAAAGAAAAATAGTACTGCTGGTCACTGACAGATGAACTCCCTATTTGTCAATACAGCTTCATTGAAAAAGCGGGTAATAGCCTTGCTAACATCACTGAGAAACTTCTGTATCAGCTTTGGCCCGTAGCACCTGTGCTTAGTTTGCAACTACTGCAAATGTGAGTAATACAAGCTTTGCACATCCTCAGGAGCTGATTTCATTGACAGTCAAGGGATTATCAACTGCTGCTGAATTGTAGAATACAGTATTGACAAAGAAGAATGAAATAGTGAAAGGACAATAATGAAAGAATAGAGTGAGGGCTAATACTTTGTATCCTAATTGCAGAAACGGGTTAAGTCTCAAAGTATTAAACTGCTCTGAAACTTAGAAAAGTGAAACTAAGATTTAGAAATATGGCAGGTTAAACATTAGATTTCTTTAGGTCTGTTTCTTACTCTAACCTAAAATCCAGATTGACAGGTTAATTAGAAAATTCATTACAAATTAATATATTCTGAATTTCACTCAGCTAGTTGACAAAACCACTTGCATCTCTGACTTTTACGACACAGCAAGGTGTGAAGAAAGAATCAGTCTGCACCTACCATTGACTCCCACCGCTCTCCTTTCCAAATTTTCTAGTTCTTTCGTTCATTCTTCATGAGTCCATACATCCTCGGTCATTTCCACTTTTATCAGTCCTACCCAGTACTAATCTAGAATATAGGGCATACTTCATACTTTAACGGTGGAACTGATTCAACAGCAGCTACCTCTAAGCCTGCCTATAATCCATTAATGTCACCCGTCCAAGCCAGTTGTCTACTCTTTGATAGGGAAGTTTTCACAGTATTCTGAAATCCTCAAATTTTCTTCCTGACTTCACCACTCATGACATCAATCTTACAGTTCTTTCTTCTGCAGTGACATATGTCACAGCAAGGAGAGGCAGACAAGCAAAGATTGAGGTCCACTATTGCATGCTATTTTGTCAGATAATGACTTCAGTTCCAGTCTAGAATGGCAGCAGATCCATCCCATTAACATGATCTTTGCTTCTGTGGAAACAATTTTGGCGTCTTTCCACTTCCCAGGGGACATCAGGCTATGTTCCAGATCAGTACCCTAAGTAGAAGGCTTGTCCCACACTTTTACATGAGACTTGTTCAGTCCAGCTCTGCCTGATACTTCTTTGCCTGCATTATATTCCTTGGAGCAGCACATGAAGCAGGTCAGATGTTAGTCTTTCCTGAGGTTGCTCAGGCAGCTGAGAAGCCCCACTTCCTCCCAGCTTACACCTCACACTGCAGTCTCTCTTCCATCTGTAGGCCTGACTTTTAATCATTTCCTTTCATGATGTAGTGCACTGACATAACCTGCTGCCTGCCATTGTCTAACAAAAGGAGTCTTATTCCTTGAGTCAGAAAAATATGACACATCCATAGCCAGAACTCTGGTAATGTTGCTGTTTTCAATCTCTATTCCACTGGATATACATATAATGCATTGCTTAAGATGACAGATTTTTGACAGTGTTTGCAGTGTACTGCTCCAGTGCCATGTGTTTTATCGTCACCTTTACTTTCCATGTTTTGCAAAAGCTTTAGAAACTCCCGCACCAAGTGGGGGGAAGAAGGATATGTAAGGGTTTTAAATCTTCATATGAGGTAAACAAACAGGATCAGTGTGGGTTTCTAGGACAAAGATACAACCTAGGTGGAGCAACTTGTGATTTTGCAAAGAATCCTTGTTCTTAGATCAGTTTTAACTAGCAGTCTTTTAACTTGACTTCAACACTTGCCACTCTGAAGAATTTTGTATTTTTTTTCTGAGTCTTTTCGATTTTCGGAAACATCATGGGATCAAGCTGGGAGGGAAGAAACCTCTGTAACCAAGGTGCTGTTATGTTGTAGGAAAGTAAGGACCATGGAGACACTAAACCCTGGCCCTCCACCGAGTGTTAATTCCCAGGCCTCTGCTATGGGCTGTGGGGTGGCATTGCTCAATGCTGAAAGGGGGGATCCAAGGAATGAGCAACAGAGTGTAAAAAGTAGGAGACTTATCATGTGTAGAATTCCTTCAGTCCAGGCCCTAGAGGTACAAATGACAGGGTATACCAGTGAAAGAGTTTGCTGTAGGATCCCGAAGTCACCATATCCATGTATCAATGTAGAGTTTGGAGAAGACCTAAGCTGTCTGAAGCGGTCCTGCCTCGAGGATAATGAGGAAAGACTACAAAAAACTCAGGATACCATGAGATGAGCACATTAACTTGCTATTCTAATATCAAATTTTAAGAGAAGATAGAAGAATACATTAGGAGAGCTTTATGTCTAACTGGTTGAGTGGGATTCCATAGACCTCATACACATTCCTGTTGCCATAAAGGTGCACAAGATCATCTTTTCTTGTCCTCAATCTGCTACTCCAGTGGAGTCAAGATACTCTCCCTTCCTTATTGACATCTCCAGTACGCCAGGATTCTAAAATGACACTGAACAGTATGGAAGCAAACGAAGTTTCATGTGGAGGTTGTAGTGTTAATATAGAAGGAGAGAGGTGACAGTGTAGAAATAAAATTTACATTTTGGCTCTCCCATTAATCTCTAGCTCCTCTTCTCTCACTGCAGGACTGAAGACTTGCAAATTCCTAGAGTTTCAAGTCTCTTCAGCTCCCTGACCTTATGCACTGCACATGGATGGGTGAAGAGAAGTTGTTGTGCTAGGCAAAGCCAAAGTGTGCATGCTTATCTTATCTTTGATAGTCCCACAATATGGGGCATGCCCTTGTCACTTGATGAAATCAGTAGGGGAGAAAGGTTGTCTGGCAGCACTGGGTTGTGACTGCTCTGCAACTCACTACAAGCCTTACAGTTACAAAGCAAGAACAGGTGACCCAGTAAAAATATGATGTATTTGCCACAGAAAGCAATTGGAAGAAAACAGGGCACGAGAAAGTACAATGTTCCTAGATTCAGAGAATCATAGAATCATTAAGGTTGGGAAAGACTGAATAATCACATATATCACTGCACACATTATTTCTGCCCAAAATAGATATCTTTGTCTAGACCTTAAATATATTTATCCATAGGTTTTAATATTAATAGTAATAAACACAATATTGGTAGTAGTTATGTGCCATTTTACTTTTACTTTTTACTCCAGTAATTTGTAAACCTAAGAAATCTTTATTCAATACACAAACATATACTCCATTACCTTATCTGTGAGTAGATAGTAGATTCCTTTTTTTTTTCTTATTGTTTCTGCCATTTTGATATAAGTTTGATTTTTAATGATTTTTAAATGGCAAAGTAAAAGCATAACAGACTGTGTACAAAACAGACATTATTTTATGCATGGTAAACTTAAAAACAATGTAAAAATGGTCAGATTCTGTTAAAGATGTGCCTTTTTTAAAAGCATTGAATTCTTTTCACACTACTCTAGGGTCAGCTCAGGAAGGATATGCCTTCATTTGGTAGCCTTAATCTAAATCTTTGTGGTTAGCCTCTGATAGCCTTTTTGGCCTCTGTTTAGAACCTCATATCAGACCTGTCCACTCTTCTAAATATACCCTGATCCATGTCTCTATTTTTGTATACGAAACAGCCCCGAAATTATCTTTCAAGCTGTGTACATTCAGTTCAAAGAGGTAAAACTGGCAGGATTGTTACTTTGTTGATGCTGCATACACACAGGCAGAAAAGAAGCTGCAGGAAATCTAAGGAGAGAACAACATAGAAAATGAATGATTTTCATTTAAAAACAAAGAATTAAAACTAATTTCAAATATACTAATCTAAATAATTTTGAGAAACTTGCTAAATTTTTCACCTTTTTGGAGTTCTCTGTAGAAACCTTTCCTTCCCTTTCTGAGTCTGAAAATGAAGTCTGATATGAAGACCTGATCTTTCTTTTAACCCAGTTGGATTTGCAAGCTGTAACATGTGATTGAAATCTGGCTGTAATGTCACCAAACCAGCTGTAAACTTGTGTTCCCTATAATGGTGGGAGTCTGTATGTTCTTCCTCCACGACTGGAAGTTATGAATGTATTTTCTTCACTGTATATCTTTTCAGACAGCCTTCATGAACATACCCCTGAATTCTCCCATAACTGATTTACCTGACCACAGCCCTCTGTGGTGGCTTCTGGGTTGACATGCTGCAGACATGCTGTCATTGAACCACTGATCTAGGCATATTTGGGATCACCAGATGAGGTGGTAAGTCCATGTGAAGCATCGCAATATTTAAGTGGAAAGAAAATCTCAGTTCTGAGAGCAGGATTGTATCAGCCCCATGTCATGCTGAGTCAAGTGCCAGCCTGATGCTATTACCATGCTTCAGAGCTGCCACACTCTCAAGTAGGTCATTCATATCTACACTGTACTATGCTGTTTACATATGTATGTAGCCTCATGATCTAACAAAGTCTGGGGCAGAGCACGTGACTCAGCTCGATGTCCTGACTCACAGCCTTGTGCTCTAATTAGTGGGTCATTCTTCCTCTCTTCCATAGATCCGACTGTCTCTAGCTCTCCTCCGATGATCTCGACCAAAACTCATTGAAGTTAAAATAAAGAATCCCTTTGGAATTTGTGGGATGTGGGTCAGTTCCAAAATGAATAAATTTGACTCTCAGTATTTGTGTTGTATAATTCCTTATTAAAAACATATTCCTATCTTTCTTTTTCTTCTCTCTTCCATGCATCTATTTGTTGTGCTTTCTCTCTGTTGACACAGTACTCACTGAGGCTGATCAGTACTGTGCCTGCTCGAAATAGGTCACTACAAGAGCAGCAATGCAGAGCTCTGGATATCTTTGAGATGACATTGGCAGCCTGCAGCCCCTAGTCACATACAGGAAGATAGAGCAGTTCTTGCTTCCTCAAAATGTTGTTTGTACCAAAAAGTGTACAGAGTAAGCAATCCGTATTCTCATGCATGCAGACATAACACAGTGCTGAGTGCTTTAAAGAGGATGATTTGCTCTCTTGTTCTTTGGACTTCAGCAGTCCACAGATCCAGTTGCAATCTTGCTTTAAGTTTGAGAATTCTCATATTTACCGAGTGCTTGCTTCCAGCCATATATAGGATTCCTAGTGTTCATATTTCACACTGCATTTGTTAGGTATATACCATACCATAAATCACCTGGAACAGAAACAATATCACTTGGTGAAATGAAGATCTTAAAAATGAACTGTTTGTAAATGAACAGCAGACCACGGCTTATTTCCTAGGGAAAAAAATTGTGAACATTTTTGAATTACGGAAGGCATGAACGTTTCATGATCACTTCATGAACAGATAGAATGGGAAGGATACTAGAGAAGCCAGCTTTTGCAAATTTTCGTTATGCTCAAAGTTCTCAGACTTATGAATATGTATTACATTTTCTAAGTAAATAACATTTAAAAAGAAGACTATGTATGAAACAAAAAATAAGCTTGTTTCACTCTGTTTCCTTAAGGGTTTGATCATCCATCCTGTTTACAAATAGCTATGTTAATCATTGCAATCTGAGAATTCCGTGACATTTTAGTATAAATAGTTTATGAGTCTAAGCTTTCCTTTAGACCTGGTTCTTATAAACAGTTTGCCTAATTACCTTTCAAGTGTTCCTGAATCTTCTGATTATTGTGGCTTACACACTAGTTGTTTCAAACCTAATGACACATAAAGAAAACAAAATTTTAATATACATCTTAATGTCACAGAAGTTCACATATTCTAGTCTAGAAAACACTTAAGCACATGCTCAGTTTATAGACATATTTACTTTTTTTTATTTCAGTTGCAGTTAAGCAGGTGCTCAAGTGAATATACAAGTGTTTTTCTGAATGAGTGGGTTTTTTTTCTGAATCCCATTGCTGCCAGTTGACCACAACAGAAGTATCCCCGTTGCGACATTGTTTAAATATCGGATAGATCTATTACTGTGTCCCAGACAGCTGACAAGCCAGACTAGATGTAATCAGAGTGGTCACCACATAAGCAGGAAGAACATCATAGCAGTTGATACTGTGCATCTGTATGATTTTTGGTGGTATATTTAGGTAGACAGTAAAATAGAAGGAAATTAAATGAAGTGATGCAGTTTGAAGGGAAAAATAAGACAGCGAGGACAAGAAGTATGGGGTAAAACTGGTAAGGAAGAGAGTTAGAGCAAACGGCTAGGCAAACACTGAAATACATTCATTCCCAGTACAGTAGACCTAATGAGTTGAGTAAAGTTATATTCAGTCTTGCACTAAAAGTTTCTAAAGCTGATAGAAGCACATCGTTTGTGGCTTCACAGAAGACAGAGGATAGTTTTTCCGATTAAAAAGCAGCATTTTCTCCTAAGCACGGTTATATCATTGCCACTGCAAACCGAAAATACATCTGGCTTTCTGTGAGTGTTTTGAGGTTACACTTAAAAAAATACAATTTATTCTTCTGAATATTGTGTACGTCTGTAGAATTTGGAAAACTGGGATTTCCAAGGTCAGCTGTATGAGTTGTTGTCTCTCCTGATGCAAAACTTTACAAATCTATATATCTAAATGCATATTTTCTGCTGAGATGCAAGATCGATTTTGATCTTGTGTTATTTAGTTTATTCTACTGAGACAGTTCCTTTATAAAAATTATGTATTTTTTTCTGAAAATTGCTGTGAATTCAACTCAAAGCATCTGTGTTGACTCAAGTAAAATTGTGCCAGTATCTGTCTTGCCCAGTCTGGTCCCAGTTCAAAACTCTAATCTACATTCTCCCCAATATGTTTGTTTTCTTCCCTTCCACTTTGATAACTTTGGAGCTACAAATAACTAAAGTTTTATGGAAAACATCAAGCTCCATATTAACAAATTTATCTCTCAGCATAAGGGAACCCTTCCAAGACTTCTTTTCTTTAAGCTCATCAGAAATGCTTGCAAGTAGAAGAAGCAGTCTCCAAGACATCTAATCAGAATGTGGCCTCAAATGAAAAGAAAGTCAGCTCCATTCCTTCTTCAGTGGTAACTTTTGGTCTTGATTCTTCTCTGTCTTTCAGTTCCTTTTCAGTAACAGTAAAAAGATATTATATGTGAGATTAGATAAAAGTTTAATATTTTTCTTTATTATAATAAACATAGCATTAAAATACTGCATGGTATTTCTTTTTGTACAACTGAAAGCTGTCAAAACTACTTTACCTATTGAAAAGTGCTATTTCTTCATGATAATCCATCTCACACATGATTCTTGCCCTACTGGAGGGAAATGATGAAAAATGGAGGCACAAATGAGAGGAAGGAAATATGGTGGTAAGAGAATAAAGCCACTTATCAAACTGTACCAAAGAAACATGTTTTTGGTAGGTGAGTGGAATGTTACTTTGCAATCTGACAGAAATATAAATCATTAATGATTAGGAATTTGTTTGGTGATGTATAAAACACTGATGTGTCTGCATGTGTACCATGCATGTAGCCAGTTACTCCGCCACTCTGAATATGCCCTTTGGTGAAGGACACACAGCCTGATCCAAACTGTAGTAGTGAGAATCCTAAATAACTCCTTTGATGCTAGGAGTTATTCTAGATGCACTTTGTTGTAACACAACAAAAACTAAGACTAGTATTAAAAAAAACACACACTGAAATCAAACACATTCTTCAAGCATAATATAGAGAATTAATTTTATAAACCAAACAGTTGCCAAATAAACAGAAAAGGAACACAGATTGAATTACATCAGCTGTCACAGCCATGAGTAAGATTTAATGTAAGTGGAATATGAAGAAACTGGTAGCAACATCCAGCATTCAACAGAAATGCTTTTCACTTAGTGTTCTGAAGCAAAGCAAATTTGCTTAGAAATCACTGTAATATCTATTACTACATTTACTTTAATCACTCTTCTGAAAAAAAAATGTGTCAGTAATTATCAAGACCAAAGTCTTAATATGTTATAACGTGTTCTGCAAACTTAATTTTCTAAATAAAGGAGCAAAAAAATAATTTTTTAAAATATGTTGGATTAATTTTTGTGCAATTGAAAACACATGCTATGACATGGAAAGGATTCTGGTTGTTCATGATTGAAACCACTTGGAGAAGCTAGAGTCATGTCTGTTTAAGGCTAGATACTACATTAGCATGAAATAGTGGAAATGGAAGTCCCATATGTGCTCAGATTAATAAATGGTCTCCAAATAGGTTTATGTCTGGCGTATTCAAGAGTATGTGGGAAATGTACTTACAGTATGTGAGACATCCTAACTGATGTTTTAATAATAAAATAAACTGGGAAAAAAATGTCTAATGATGCATTTACCTTTTAAAGCACTGGTGGCAATGTAATGTAAGAGACCATTTTTAAGTCAGGTGTTGTTAAACAGAGAAATTACGTATTTCATATTAATCACCACCTATGTTGGTATCACAGAAATTTGCTTCCCTTAACAAAACCAATTCAGGCTTAAGTGACACTCCACATTAAATGTTATTAATTGTGTGTTTCCTGAACTGACTTCATTTATGTGTAAATATTGATGTTTGAGTGTGTTTTATTTACATAAGATCCTTTTTTTTTTTTTTCCAATGGAAAAGTGTATTACCATACCAAGCACAGAACTTCACAAATGCTGAGAAGAACAGACTGATAAATGAATTTGAAATTATGGCTGTTGGATATGACCGAGACCAGGATATTAAAAGACAATACCTTACCAAGACCCTGTTGTTTCAATTATGACTATGTCAACTTTTGTTCACAATATGGCTATGGACAAAAAAATGCCTAGGCAGTGGGATTCAACTTGTCTTGTTTTGTCTGGTATTTTATGTAGATAGATACATTTTTACTACCATTAAGAAGGATTAATCCGTACCTTGCATTCTAGTACTGTTGCTACCTTGCTGAAAAAAATACTGCCCTCTTAGCAATCATAACATGAACTAAAAACTAAGAAGTCTGATATTCATCTTTCAGAAGAAGGATCTGTTCTTGAAGAAAATATAGATTTGTCTATAGAAACTGGACTAACCGGATATGGAAATAACTGAAAGAGAATAAACAGGAGAACAAGTGTCAATTTCAAGATCTTTTTGTAATTAAGAGTGTATTATGGCTCTACACACAGAAAGTATTCTTTTTGGTATCTGAATATAGCCTAGGGACTGGAGTGTTTTCTTTAAACTTTCTGTATAACTGAATACATTCAGATGTGTGGGCAATTTATTATATACCACTAAAGGAACTGAATATTGTTTAATATTATGTATTATATAACACTTATTATATAACACTATATTATTATATGACACTAAAGACACTGAATGTTGTTGAATTTTTCTACAGCTCAACATATTTGCCTTGCAGAAGTAGAGTGTCTGTGGAGTTATCTATACAAACCGTGTTCTTTTCTTTTCTGTTTTTTTTTTTTTTTTAAATGAATCCCTTACCTTCTTTATCACAATAGATACATTCTAGTATTTTTACCCCTCTGGGGTCAAAGTTAGTTTTCTGATCACTATTACAATATGTTCCACACATAATAGTCTGGTTACTGGGAACCTCTGATTTCCTGCACCTTGTCTTACTGACCACCAGAATCAAGCAGATTTCCTTGTGAAGTGATACGTTCCCAGCTGGATACACGATGAAGGATTCTGGATTGTATACCTGGTCATAGTCCAAATTAAATACATATTAATGCTTTCAAGTGCTCTCCTTTTATGTGGCAACCTGAATTCCAATTCAAGTCAGTGGCAAAACTCCCAGTGACCTTCAGGGAAAAAGTTTCAACTCCGTAATGTGTATTAAATGCTTTGTTCCGGTAGTCAACCCAGAACTTCAGGGTTCGCTCAGGAATATGTGAGACTAAAATTTCATCCATATCAATAGTGAGAAAAACGAAAAGCTTATTCTATAAAAGATGCTGCAAAATCCTTTCTTCAGTTGGAGACATGCCTGTCATTAAATAATTGCTATATTAAAGTATTATTACATGTAAGGGAGGTTAACCTTCCTGCTCACAGACAAAGAGGAAGCTCAGTAACACATGGAAACATTCGCCTTTCTCTCCACCAACAAACTATTCCTTGTTTTTCTGACCATATGAGAAGTGCAATGCTAAGAAAAAATTGAATCAATGGTTTAATCCCAGTATAGAACTTTCGTTAGATTGCTAAGATAATGAGCCGTATTTTCACAATGCCATAATGCATTGCTTTAATTGTTTTCTTACTATTTCTATGTTGTCAAGAAATGAGGTGGGTAGGATTTCCAGAATACTGTTCCCAACTTTACAATCTTAAATATATCCACACAGGCAAGAAATAAAAAGTAGCCTGAAGACAGCAATTATGACTTTACATATCATAACAATTTCACTGAAAATCCAGGGCCAAAATTACTGTGAAATTACAAGGTGTGTAAACACCATTTTTTCATCGGTACTGGTGTCATTCTTGTGCATAGCAGTGATTTAGGCCTGGGGTAATGGGAGACACCATAGTTTACTTTCATTGGTAGTTCAAACAATATAAGATGAACATGAAAAAATGAACTTTTTCTGGAGAATACAGAAGAAGACTCACATCTGCCTCTCCCTACTTTTGTAGATTCTAGTCTTTCATCTCCTCAGTATATCTCAGGTATATTTTATTTGTATACCATTTCTAAACAAAAACTTAGCTGGGTGAGCTGCCCACCCCCTTGGCTCTAATAGTAAACTATATTAGATAAAGACCCGATTTCTTTTCGGATTTTGTGTCCTGTATTTCATAAAAAGATACATTAACAAAATTGGTAAATACTGTTGTAAATGTAAAAGAATTTTGCAGTTTTGAAAGAGAGAAAGCATTTGGAGAAAATAAATGTAGTATCTGTTGTTTGTCCTCCTCTCATTCTTTTCTTTTTTTCATTTACATTTTGATTTTTTTTTGTCCTTCTGTGAAATTTAACACAGAAGAAAAATTGCTGAAAATATTTTCTTTTGAAATGCACTTTGAAATTCTGTCACCTCTTAGAAGTTATGTTTCTTTTCTGTTGAGTTTTTCTGTCCCAGTCCTTACCTGAAGTTCTCTTATTCACAGCTTTCAAATAGCCCACACAATCTTCAGTGAATGCAATGAGCTTAAAAAGCTGTGTCAAATAGCCTGGTTAAGAGTAAGGCCAATGTTATGTTGCCTGGATGGTGAAACACTGTGTCTTGTCATGAAAACAGAAGTTATAAAATGATAAATTCCTGAATGGTAGCCAGAAAAACATGAAAAGAAAAAAAAGCCTGATGATTGAAAAACAAGTAAATGGTTATAGAGATAATATTTCTAAGCAATTATTTGGTCAAAATTGCATCAGACAAATGTCTTTGTCTTATTTTTGTTGTGCTCTTTAAAGAGGTGTGAATCTTTTTCTTTAAATTCTTTGTAACAATTTAAAACATAAGCTGACCACAGCAGATTTTGACACCTTTTGTAGGACTGGAAGGCTCTTCTGGGAAATAATTGCATGAACAGAGTAATCTTTCATTGGACAAATACTTGCTTGACTTCAGAGTGCCTTAGCAGGTCAGACATCTTAGGTTTGGAATATTATTTTCAGCAGAGCTGTTTGCCTTAATAAGGCTACTTTTGCGAAGAAAATGTTGCAGATCAGAGGGAACATCTTAGCACACATTTAATACCAGCTTATACATACATGTCTAGATCTTAAACTTCTTTAAAACCCCAAGAGTATTTTTATTGACTTGAGATTCTTTTCCCTACGAGCTTGCTTTTGCATATCTAGAAGTTCAAGAAGCGTCAAGGTTGAATTACCTTGACATTTTTGGAGGGTGTGTGTCACAAAGCAAGCTGCATTTTAACAAAGTATCCTTTTTTGGCTGTTTTGCCATTCTTTTATTTGCCTTTTTCAGATCAAATGGAAATAAGAGTTGAAGTAGGTCTCTGACACAGTACTGGCAATTCTACTTTTCTCAATGGCTTGCACAGCATGTTGCAAAAAGGTAGTGTTTAGCACGTAAGTGATATAAGAAAAACATATATGACTTCTCTTTTGTCCCTTGGAGCCTAATGAGGAATTTTTTTAAATATATATAAACACCAGTCAAGTTTGCATCAGGTCCATCTGGTTCTAGACGTGAAAGAATTCCTCAGAGAGGATTTTTTTCAGTTCAAGGGGTCTGTCACTAAGTTTTGAAGCTCTTAGGAGACAACTTCGACGGAAAATATGAGGATTCTCTGCTCTCTTGTAAATTACTTCAAGAGGGTGGATGGTCTATTTTATTTGCCTCTTGCTTAAACCACTGCTGAGTGAAAGCCGCCTTCAGGTAGCCTACGCAAAGGAAGGATCTTTAGGGGGATTTCCAAGTGACAAGCACCATTGCTAACAAATTGTCTCAGAATGTAAAAATGTGACCCTCTCAGGTAGCTCAGCCACAGTGTTTGCAAACTGTGACCAAGTATCAGATTCCTGCCTTTTTGCTAAGCGCTCGCCATGGAACAATACAGGGCTGCAACTTCTCATTCCAGCTCTGATTATGTAGACCGTAATTAAGGATTTGGACGAGGATGAATGGCAAAGAATGCCACTGTGCAATTGGCTGTAACCAATGCGACCTGAACTGATCCTGTACATGGAAAAAAAAGAGAAAGAATTAAAAAAATGACCTCTTGTACCCTTTTCCATGATCCGTGTATGTAGTTATCACGGAGTCCCCTGCCAGGCTTTTCATCGCTGTGCTTTTAAAACCATTAGCTTGCTTTGTAGTCTTAGCAAGACATACATTTTTGAGCTATCATAAATGGAATCTTAGAAGATACCTTTCAACATATGCCAGGCACAGTTAAAAAAGAAAAAGACCATTATGGTTCTATAAAGAAAAGGAAAAAATCCTCAGGGTGAAATGGTGCAGATATTTTGTAGAATATGGAAAGTTTGAAAGAAGTCAATGTAGAATAAAGAGACACAAGAAAACATGGCTGCGTCACATAGAGAGGAGACAACCTGGATAGAATGTAGTTTTAATAGGATTCTTTCCACACTATAAATTAGTTTTCATCTTCTGTGGTAGGTCAGGTGATGTCACTTTGTCTCCCACTAACTTGCTCTTGATATTTTTTTAATAAAAATCAATTTACTAAAGGGTTGTCTGGTATAATCAAGGAATTATCTGCTGTCATAGGAGAAAACATATGACTGGAAGAAATGTATATCTCATTTTATTTGGGAAAAATTTAGTTTACTATTTTTCAATGAAAGTTTTATGTGGCATTTGGATAGCACTATGTGGAACGGATTCAGTTTCCCAGCTCCCAGATTTCCTCAGTGTCTGGGGAGATGTGCCAAGACTCTTTACCTGAATATGGATCTCTGAGTTTAAACTTAGACCAGATATAGAACTTTTATGATTCACATTGACTATGGAAAGGGGTTTTTATTTTGCTGGACGTGTTTTTTTAGGTCTTGAACTGGCACATTGTGAACTGGGTAAGTCAGAACTCTCCTGTGCTCATATGTTGGATGCTAAGGTTTACTGATTTCATTGAAAAACAAATAGGCAGATTGTAATGTTTTAGATCCTCCTTGTAGTCAGGAGTGGTAGAGATCAAGTTAATTTTGCAACAGAGGGAAACATATCTATACCAGTGACATATGTTTGGGGCACACTGAATTAGAGAGAGGAGGACACCAAGCTCTTTTTTTTTGTATAGTAAACAGCTGAGAAATGTGGAAGAATCAGGGCCACTCATGGGATAAACGCTTCTCTCTTAGAACAATAAATAGAAATCCTGTAAGAAAATGAATAGCTGTTCTAACAGAAAGAAACACAAACAGTGGATTCAGTGAGACATGCAAGCAAAGCCTTGTACAGGTTCATTTACGGAATAGTTGTAATGTACTTTGATTTCGCTTTTCTGGCTTTGTTTCCCTGTGATTTTTTCATTTTCTTTTATTTTTTAGTTATGCACATTTACAAGGAGGGGGAGGAAACCAAACTGTTTTTCTCTTACTGTCTTCTGCCTATTTTGCAATAGACACTTCTTCAAAGTCTTATTCTCCTTATGCTCTGTAATAGTATTTGATTTACCTGTGTCAGATCCCTAGAGTTAAACACACTTTAAAAGAACACCTTGGGCTTAGGACTGATCTTGTCCAGACTGTCCTCTACACAGCATAAATCCACAAAGAGAAAAATATTCCCTTTGACAAGCGATCATAACTTCCACCTCCTCTTAGCCAGGAAAGGGATTGTTCAAGAATGTGCCTTTAACCATACTGTAATGGTAAACTCAGCCTTACATTAACGTGACTCACATCGATCACAGTATGTGTGAAACCTCTGGTCCTACCCATGCCTTTACCATCAGGTGCCTGTCAACACATTTTCGTAGATCCTCACAACCACTGCTCTATCTTGGGTCAACAGGTTCAGTATAGCATAGATCGTATATGCAGATGTTAATATTGTCTGTATAAATTAAACTGCCAATCTACTATAAAATTATCAGTGGGATTAAATTTATCCCTTACAATATTTCTTTTCCTTTTTTTGCATCTAGTCCTCATTCAAAAGTGCATGTTTTCCATAAGATCCAAGGTGTAATGATGCATCTTCTATTTAATGAGACTCAGGTTTTTTTTTCTCTAAAAGACAGAGTGGATGATTAGAATCTATGTTTTTCAAGGTATATTCACAGCTATCAGCGTGACAGACCTTTGTGCACTTTGAACTTACAGGTTCTTAAAGATAAATTTTCTTTCCTACCATATTTTTGTGAAGTACGGAGCATACAAGGATCAGTGATCTTTGTTTGACAGCTACAAAGTCCAATGTACGAAACAAAGAAAAAATTATTTCTTCTGGAGAAGAAAAGTTTTGATATGCTTTGTCAAAAAGAAATAAAAAGAGGGGAAAGGGAAAGGGAAAGGGAAAGGGAAAGGGAAAGGGAAAGGGAAAGGGAAAGGGAAAGGGAAAGGGAAAGGGAAAG
>Ga0065711_1000827_pt1 | contig 68160 bp, 49 predicted proteins | sample Hoacrofraction12_FD_59098 | JGI IMG/M metagenome (GOLD analysis project Ga0065711, IMG submission 59098) | Hoatzin crop microbial communities from Cojedes, Venezuela - Epithelial fraction 12 v2 (version 2) | ecosystem: Host-associated > Birds > Digestive system > Esophagus > Crop | place...
CCCAAGGAGCTCAGAGACCACTGAACCTTGCCTGCAGACTTGGGTTTTACTACTTCACACAGAGACAAGGGAGGAAGATTTTGCTGTGGATTAGAGAGGCAGATGGGAATTATTGTGTTTCAATCATCTTCTCAATTTAAATGGTTCACCACAAGTTACTGGTACATTTTTTTTTAGCCTCTACAGAAGCAAATTTATGGTGGAATATGTCAAGCTGAAATCCCTGAAGTCCTCTCCCCCTCTTTGGGTGCACCTGAGCTGTGACATGCTCGCTCCCCCAAGGTGCATTGCCAGTCTGTCTGCCTTCACCCAGCTTAGGAAGACCCTGCTCCAGAGAGCAGAAAGGCAATACCCCCCAGCCCACCCAGCCCGCCCTGAGGCTGTGCTTTGCAGCACAAAGATGGCTGTTCTCTGTCAGAGATCCCAAGACACCAAAATCCGTCGCTTATGGGCCACCAGGCAGTCTCCAAAAAGTAACAGTTTTCAAGCAAGGGCTGTCTGAGCTAAATTTGAATTGGCGACCCTCTCCGCCTTTGAGGCTAAGCAGGATCCCACCAGGTTTTGGTTTTGCCCAGGATCCCCGTGGATGCCACATGCAGTGCTGATGGGTCAAGCCCTGCAAGACGGGGCTGGCTGACACGCAGTAAATGCGATGCCTGTTGGAAATTCTGTGTCAAGGAAGCCCTTCTGAAAACACAGCAGCTCCCTATGACTCAGAGGCAGGTAGCATGACGTTTGCTGTCAGCTTCCAACCCCAACCCGGCTTTCTGCATAGACTGCCGCGAAGGCATTGCCGTTAATGCATTTCCTTCACGAGGCGAGCTTGAGAAATCAGAGCAGTGGGGGCAGCAAGTGTATTCAAAGGACATTTGTTGTAAGAAACAGAAAAATCCTTATTAAGTTATTACTTGGCACGGGTGCTCAGCTGGAATCTCTGCAGATTCAGATTGCAACTCAACTAGTAACCTGGAGGTGAAAGATTGTAATAGTCCATTAACAATGCAGTGACCTATCCACCCTCCCCCAAGTCTAATGACATTTTTCTAGTCCTCTGCAATCCATAAAATTGATTCTTTTTATAACAGCCTTTAATTAAAAGGAGACAAGTTAAATATGTATTGTATTATTGGTGCCCATAGGTTTATGGGGCTCTTTCAGCCCTTTTTACTACAGAAGATGTCGTGTACATCAGATCAGAGCGGGAGGGAAAAATTCATGCCGGAACATCCCTTTGGAATATGTGTATGGAAACTGCAGCCTCCCCTCACTCCTCCACTGATGACACATTGGGCTCTGAGCCACAACACTTAAATTTCCTGAAACAAAGCTTACTGGGATATGGGGATTTTAATGTAGCTTGTCAGGCTGGGGGTGCATTACCCTCGTCCTGAGGGGGAGAAGGACACCTGGGATACGAGCAGCATCGAGTTGATGGAGGAGACTTGGTAAAACACTCTTCCATCCTCTAGAAGACGACTCCCTCTAACACCAGTTTTAAATGTTATTTTTATTGAAATTTCCATCCCACCCCAAGGGAGCCCATCGCTTTTCTGTGTGAGGACACTTTTTCTTTCGTACTCGGTCCATGCAACAATCTTAGTTTCATCCTTCCTAGAGAGCTTATTGCTCCTCCAGCTTCCATCACGATCTAGCTCCCCTTGGCGCTGACACATTTCAGCACTACACAAAATGGCAGTGCGTACCCCTCCTTAGCTGCAGCTCCCCGGATGGATTTTGGCTGGTTTTTCCTCCATGTGCAGCCTGTTGATCGGTGAAGCTCTTCCTAGCATGCCATGTGAAAGCCAGAATTCACTAACTAGTTTATTCAAGAGCTGAGGGCTATTAAATCCCAGCTCACAGCAGGTTCACATGAGCAGTGGTGATAGTCCTGCTCTAAGGACTATCTGCAAGTTATACTGATACATCTGCAAGTTAGAAAATGCATTGAAAACAAGGGGTGTCTGAGACGTATGTGGACTGTAGGAGTCCTGTCTGTGTCATGACTGTCCTTTGACCCAGCTTACATGGCTATTTTGGTTTTTTTCCCCTCCTGCTCAAGATCCCACTGGTTCTGGACTCGAGAAGTTTCCTGCAACCAAAGAAACCCATCGTCCTGAAGATGGTCCCCAGAGCCCATGCTGATGGGGACAAGTGAAGGAAGCAGGAACAGATCAGAGACTCTTGTTCAATGGTGCCTCCTCTAACTCTGGAGAGGAGACCCAGACTGATGTGTGCGCTGTGGAAACGCCAGTGGTGCAAAGCCCCACTTCACAGCAGGGCGTTAGGGGTTTGGCCCTGCATAATTACATGAGCATTATCCTAATGAAAACTAGCCCCAGATCCCAGTGTTCCCAATCACAATAGGCATTTTGCAAGACCATTTGCACTCAAGTTATTTGGGCGTTTTTTTCTGTCTCTCTGAAGAGGCTCTTTTCTGAGCAATTTGATTCCAGACACTGTCAGTCTCTTCTGGCAGTGTAATTTAAATCAAGATAGGGAGAGCAAATTGCACATAGTTAAGTAATGCTGCCATTGCTCCTGTTCCTACTGCCTGCTGGGTGACTCTGTACGTCTTCTGGCTTTGTTCTCCTGGGAATGCAGAGTTGTCCAGGGCTATTTCCTCAGCTGTGTGCTGTGACCCTGACAAGTGTTAAAGTGGTCACATCCTTGCAGGAATGAACGCCTGCAGCAGATTTTCTGATGCTGATTTATTTAGATTTTCTTGTAATTTTAGATGGCTTTTGCGTGATTCAGGTTGCGGATGAGTTAACTGGAGGAGCCCAGAGACATGCAGCTACCCCTAATGACTGAAGATTTGCGGAGTGGGAGAGAAGTGCCCAGCATGTGTTTCCTGATTGTTTTCTTATTTTACCATGGGCGTGCAGCCGTCTCCCCTGGAAGGGATTGTCAACACAGGCATCATCTATACTGTTGTCATGACACCTTTTAGTCTCTGATTTATATTAGGCCATTGTAAGACCAACTTAACTGAATTAACTATGATGCAGGGTGAAGCACTGAGAGCCTTCAGATGTCCCAGAGAACCCTAGTTTGAAAGAAAGGTGTTGTCTTTGGCTATTGAGAGCTGGAAAGTTTTGCTAGACTTTGTAATTTTTGTAGATTCTGGAAGACCTGTATGCTCACATTTCATATCCTCCAGAAAGGGCTACTGGAGGGCTAACTGCAATAAAAAGCTCACTTACCTCTTCTGTAACCAATTGATGCCAGTCTCCGAGACTTTCCTCTATACAGAAGTGAATCCATCTGCAAGTCTCATAAGCCATTAGCCAGACAACCATGTGGTCTCATCCCCTCTCCCAGCTGGGCTTCCTCACTTCTTTGGTGGGGTTCTCAAAGCAAGTCCCTCCGCCTCAGAAATCAGTGCCGCAGAGACAGAAGTCCTCCTCTTTTGCAGTTCATTCTGCCACCGTCACCTTGTAGCACCACAAAGTCCTGAGGGTGCGGCCTTGAAAATCTCAGCCAACGTTTGTGTGAAAACAGAGGGATTTGATTCCAGCATCTGCTCCATGCTGCAACCAGCTGACTTCACGCAGGCTTCAAAGTGCTCTCCACACTCTCTCCTAAACACTTCATGCACCTGCCTCAGTGTACCCTTCCACGGGAGGATGTCTCCTGCTTCCAAGCTGTCAGATTTCAGCACTGGGTGAAATACTTGCATGTGCATATATATCTAACCCAGTCACTACCATGTGTAATGCTGCTTGCATTCCTGGAGGATGAAAACTCATTACATCTGGAACGAACCCGAGGCATTACCCCATGTGTATCGTCAGGAGTAAGAACTGCTGCTGGAAATGTGGAATTTAAGATAGCCCAGTCCAAAATAAATGGCTGAGCAGAGCCATTGATGCCATGAAGTGGTTTCCATTGCAAAATTGGGCTGAGGAACTTTAGTAACTAGACAGCAGGTTTTTATATTTCTTTTATATTCTTAGATAGATAGATAGATTGTATATATTATTAGATATTCTTTTTATATTTTCTTTCTACATTTTTGAGGAATTGAGTGAAACTCCAAAAGAGACATAATAATCTTTCTGCAGCAGATTAAATTCGCCGGTGAAAGACACCCTTGCCTGGAAGTATAAGGGGAAAAGTAAGGCTGCTTCTCTAGAGAGTCACCGATGAGCTGGCTGAAAGGGTTAGAAAATTCCCAGCAGCTCAGGCAGTCACAGCTTCCCTCTCTGCCTTCGTAACCTGCAGCAGTGCAGCTCCCTTCTGCCACCAATGTACAAAAGTGACAATTCATCTTCATTTTCAGCTGTTACTGTCCCCTTTTTTAAAGCCATGGCACTGTGTTTGACTGTGATGGCACATCTCAGGGGAGAACGACAAAATATAGAAGCAGTCAAAGCCCTGGAAAACAAACAGCCGAGAACTGCCTGCACCATCGCAGTGGCGCACAAAAAGGGGCACGGAAAATCCTCAGGTCTCTGCCTTGAGAGGTGACCGAGAAGATGAGGGTGACAAAGTCACACGCAGTGTCACAGGTCAGGGATGAATTAATAACCTCGCTAGAGCAAAGGGCATAGCTTGTCCGGTGGCAGCAAGGGAAGGATTTTGCCTCCCTACTCCATGCCTGTGTTGGAATGAATGACTCGCATACAAATGTCAACGCTACGGAAAACATCCTTCGGGATAATCTCTCTCACAAAGCTGCTTAACATTTTGGTAATATACAGTTCACTTGCAGGTGTCAAAGGATTTCAGCCTCTCTCATCTCTGCTCAAAGGCATCTTCATCAGCTGGCACCCCGCGCCGATGGAGCGGGCGAGCGGGCTGCTGCGACCAGCAGAGCCAACGTACCCGCGGTGAGACCGACCGGCAAACACCCAGCACAGCTCGATCTCCCGGCACCTGCGCGGGACTCTGGCAAGGGACAAAATGATGCTGAGCTGTGCCAAATCTCATCTTCACTTCACTGAGTTCGGTCATGCTTAAGAGCAGAAAGTGCACATCTTCGCCCTTTCCTCCTTGTCTTGGAGGTTTGGAGGGAGGTTTGCTATCAGGTTTTGGCTTTGTGGAGTGACTGCGGGGGACGTTAGAATGGGGAATCACTCAGCCACCGAGTCTTCCAGCAGGCACAGCACAACATTTCTTGTCTTTATTCCTAACTGAGCAGCTATGTGGGGGTTGTTCTGCGTGAGCCCTTTCTGGCATGATTTCCAGAGGTAATGAGCATGGACCATGTCCCGGTAGCTAGAAGGAAATAGTGTTCTGCTCTTCAAAAGCTGTGTGCCTCAGTTTACCTGCAAGTAAAATTTTTTTTTAAATTAATAACAGCTAGGCAATAGGAGCTTTGGCACGCGTCCGCCTTACGCCATGCTTTGATTCAGATCACAGCCAGGTCACAGAGTGAGCAAACAAATTTCCTTTCGGATGACACTAAAGCAGAAGCGCTTCAGGAGCTCGTCTAACGTGCTCCAGCTGCTGGCAGCTTGAAGCAAGTCCTCTATTCCCCCTAAAAAACACAGAGGATGAATATAGGGCCCTGAGCACCAACTCCTTTGCCCTGCGTATCCCCCTCCTACAGCACAGCAAGGCTTCCTAATGCAAACATAGCTTCAGCTTAGCAATAGCTCCTTCTGTAAGGGCAGTCCACCATCAAGTTGCATCGTTTAAATCTGGCCCCGTTCCCTCGTGCTTCAATTATTTAGGCTGGCTTCAAGCAAGAGCACCCCCTTGCACTTAGCGTGGTTCTCCCTCGTTGAAGTGGTATCGCTGCCGGGCTGAATGTCCTCGAGTGCTTCGCTGGGTCTCGGGTCTCTCCCCTGGCTGTGCAAGCTGGTGAGCGGGAGGTCCCTGGGCCAGTCCCGGGGTACAGCGGTCATGCCTGCCACAATTTGCAAGACACTTGGAGCTTTCCTGACCCTGACCCAGGCTTGTGTAGAAGTTGTCCGTATTATTGCCACTGGTGCTGTACTGGACCTGCTGCTGAAGAGAGACAGGCCTCCAGACACTGTTATTGAATGCTCAATTCAGTTAAAATCAATGGAATAATCAGCCCACAGGGTCTACCCAAAGGTCAGGAAGCAGTGATTTTTCCCTGCAGCAGCTTTGGTCCTGAGCTCTTGTCTTAGTGTGAGGATTGCAAGCAAAAGCACTTCAGCAGGTATGTTATAAAAGTGTTATGACTGCTGGTATTAAGCTGACAGGCTAATGTAACAAGTGCATAACAAGGTCTCCTAAAATAGAGAGATAAATTCTTGTCAGCGCTCGTTTCTTGGACAACTCAAACACGAGCTGGTGACGGACATGGTGCAGGCTGGGCTGGCATCCTGCAAGGCAAAATGCAGAAAAGCCTCAAAGAGGAGCCCACCAGCGTGGAGGAGGTAGAGAATGCCAGGAGAAGGCGTGCTGGACCATTGGATGATGCTAGGTGGGAATGACCCCCACTTTCTCACCCCATTCCATCCCATGGCCCCAGATTTCATCCCCCCCAGCCTCTCCCCACCTGCCTGTCTCTCAGAGACACCTTGGTAGCTCCTCAGTCCCACACGTGCCAGCAGAAGTCATCAGCAGTGTCGGAGGACACAGCAACGGGAGAACCCGTCTTTACTCAGGCACACGAACACTATCAGCTGGACACACGACATAGCCTGGGCTGAAATTGCAGAAACACTTTGATCTTTCATTTCCAAGCCCAGCAATTCAATCCCCCACAGAGCTAAGGTAAACGGCTGCAATGCTGCTTCAGTGAATTTGAGGTTTCAAGTCAAACAGCAGTCATTTAAACCACTCTTTTAAAGTTCATATCATTTGAATGTCATGTGTCAAACTGATGCTGCTTCCACTGAAGGCAAATAGATGTTTATTCCCCTCGCAGCTGGCCAGCAGTCTGACATTCATTATTGAAGCCTTGCAGCTGCCAGGGATTGAAGCTACCTGTAGGAGCACGTCTATCAAAGCCTTCCACCTCTTAGGGGTTATTCCCTGTAATATCAGCTCATACATTTTAGTTCAGGCTCGTTTTATGGCTGCTGTAGGTCTGCAGCTGGTTTTTTTCCTAAGTCTAGGCAAGGTCAGGCATTGTTTTTTGCCCATTCCCTCCAAAATGATGTTGTTACCTCATTTTTCCTGGTTTCTCCTGGGTTTGCCTCACAGTGACTGTGCACTGGCCCCTGAGATTGATGATGTGAACGTTCCTCTGCTTGCTATTCTGTCTGCAGGCAGTGGCCAGCCCACAGGACCATGGTGCTAGTGACCCAGCCAGGGCATCTCGGTGCAGTTCCTGCCCTCCTTGGGGCCAGCACTGCTAATTCTGTTTCTGGGGAGTGAGTTCATGCATGAAATATCTGAGGTTTTGTAGCTTTTTGGGCATTACCATGTTCAATTGTCTGCAGAGGAGTTTACAGAAGAAAAAAAAAAAAGACAACAGAGGTGATCAGATTAGTTTGCATTTAGACATTGCCCTGAACCTCACAGAGCAATTTACACCTGTACAAGGAGTCTGCAGAGTTATATTGAATCAGACCTGGAGCATTTTACAGCCACTTTGCACAAGCATAAATGATAACATAAGGTGCAAAGGAAACAGCCAGCCGGACAATTAAAGAGTGTCTTCACACGCCTTATTAATCCTCATTACAGCCCTCTGTGCTGAGACTCGGCATCTTCCCTTCCCCAACGAGGGCCGGGGAGGCTGTGGAGCCAATTTAGCCGCCTGCCAAACTGGCAGTATCTGACAGCTGGTATCAGCGTGTCCTTGGTCCTGGAGAGCTGGATGCTCGTTGCCGGTGTCTGAGATGCACCTTGCTAAATTACAGTGATGGAGATCACAGCTGCCTCCTGCTCTACCAAGCTTCGGAACAACGTGTGATGTTACGCTCAACTGTACGTATGTCTTTTTGTCAATTTTTTTCTTTTCCATATGCTTACCTTCAAAGGTATCTCAGGAAGGGGATGTGAGAGCCCAGTTCCTTGCTTGTGCCGATGCGCCCATGAAGCAGGTCTGGATGCGGCATTGTGAGCCTCAGGACGCAATGAAGTGGGCGAAAAGAGGATTATTCAGCTGCTCTCGGAGCGAGAGGCTGGAAGCACTGCCTGCACGTGTCTCAGCTGTGCCTGTGCACTCAGGTTAACGACCCAATATACAGCTGCCGGCATCGCTCTGTATCTACCGTAACATTTCACGAGTGGTATGATTGTTTGCCGTAGCTCTCACATTTATGTCTGCTACTGAAACTCCTCAAAAGAGAGCAGCTACCCAGTGTTCCTCAGCACTCCCAGAGCTCTTGCTCATTTCCCACTCGGAGTCTCCTGCTCAAAAGCTGGTAGTCCTGAACTTTTCCCACTGAAGATGATGAGAAAGACCTGGTGAATGTTGAGCTACGCAGGCAGGAGACAGCCTGAATAGTTAGACCAGCTGTATGCATTTGGGAGATTGGCTGTCTAATGTTCTTTCTGAGAATCTTATTAATGTTATCTTATTATTTCATAATAGATATAAGCCATGTGCTAGTGCTGGCAGGCTGTAATTTGGCCTTGCCAGGGAATTACTCATATTTTTCATTCTTGAAGAAATGAAGAGCGTATTCGGTTATACTAACGACCTCATTTGTGTGGATTCCATTCACTTGATATGTCTTGCTCGTGACGTATTGCAGCTAGAGCGATGATTTCTCACTCAAAGTAATCGTTGCGATGTCTCGAAGCAGATGCTCTCCTCTCCAGATGCTGAGCGGATGCCTCTGCCGTGTTTGCCTCTGCTTTGGCAGCTGCAGCCTTGCCCAAGGTGGTGGGGTTGTTTTGCAGAACAGGTTTTGCTGATGGTGACGCACATCTTTCCCCCTTGGTGTCTTGGGGTGCTGCGGGAGATGTGGAGCTCTTTGAAACGGCAGGGGGAAAATTTGTTATCTGTTGCTGCTTTATAAATCCTTTCTGCCTATTTAGTAACCCTTGTTTGGGCCTTGGGCCTTTTGGGGTGGCTTTTAAAACACTACAACAGGCAGAGTGTCTACCCAAGTTCTTAGCTGAAGGCTTTTTTAACTCTCCACAGGGTATAAATGATAGTTTCAGCCATGGAGAACCTTCCTCCCCATACTTGCAATTATTCTCCTTTGTGTGCGTATCAAAGCACAAGCAACATATCCTCGTCAATAAAAGCCCTTTCTAATTCTTTTTTATCCTCCCCAGGGGAGTCCTTAGAGTCCTGTGGAACCTCAAGCAGCCCTTTAATTCCTCCTGCTTTGGTCCTCGCCGCTGCTTGGGGCTTGTTGTTGTAGCAGCCGCACCGGCTGTGAAAAACGCTGCTCCTTAATCGAGCAGAGCGGTGGCTGCTGAATGACACAAAGCATTACCTGCCCACGGGGACCCAGCGCGCTGGCTGTTTCTGCAGCGTTATCAAAAATGTTTCCATGCATTTGTTTGTAAAATGTCTTTATCCAGCCAGGAGAAATGTCCCTTGAAGTCAACTGATCAAATAAATAAATAACAGTCAAAGACAATACAGTGAAAAAAGTTTCTAGAGGGAAAGAAGTGATGGATTGAAAGAGATGTGAGGCTGTTGTGTTGTACAACTCAGCGCACGATGTGACAGGAGAGAGCCTTCACTGCGTTGCTTCCCGGTCTTCCATTTTAAATGAAGTCCTAAAAGTGCTGATTTAAAAGGGTTCAAGAAACAAAATAAAGCAGCCTGATGTACACTGTGGACATTTTTTAGATCTCCTGAACTTTTTTCATAATGCATCTGCTGGTAGCTGTGTCAAAATCAAGCCCTTCAACCAAGGTGCAGCAGGGATGCTGGAGCTGCCAGAAGTTTTTCAGTGTGTTCATGCACCAATCTGAGCAAAGAGAGGAATGAGTTCACTTTTCACGTATAAGAATAGCAAGCAACAGGAATCCTGACCTGGAATTTGTCTTTGCTTTCCAAGAGCATCCCTGAGCGGTCTGTGGAGACTCAACTAAAATGTTGATTAATACCACTGTTAATGAAAATAAACACGGGCTAAAATTCCAGGCACTGTGATTACTTCTCAAAGCATCCAGGGATAGCAACAGATGCAATAAAGCAGAAGTCCACTTTGGCTGCCAGGGGATAATGTTTCCTACTTCAGACTCCAGCTCGGCAGGGGAGAACATACCGCCCATAGCAGAGCAGGTCGTGACCTTCAAGCGCTTGTGTGTTTGAAAAGCCATCTCAGAAATGCAGCAGACCTGAATGGGCGGCTTCCCAGCCCCAGCAAAGGGTCACCTGCTGACCTGCATGGGACCTGGATACTGCTCGGGTGTGTCTTCATCGGCTTTTTCTACCTGTGTATTTATCTCATTGATTTGACCAAAGGAATTACAGGGTTGAAAGAAAATTAGTAGCTCCGTGCCCAGCCAGCTTCTTGTTTTGATTCATTCCATTCTTGTCACTTTGAGTGAACTAAATAATTAATCGTGTTACCAGAAATAATTAGGGCTAATATCACACAGATTACGCTAGCCAGTTTAACAATAATGTTGGTAAGAACATCTAAATAACCTGATATTTATTTATAGTCTGGCTTGTTTAGCGATGTACAGGTTTGGGGCTTTCTCTTGCTCCAAATTTTGGCCAGCTACATTGATTAAATGAGAACTTTTTATAGCTAGTGTTCAAATTATCAAATACTTGCCTAAAGCAGTCCCATTGATCAAGTGTATCATTTGTAATACAAATGTTTTTATTAGGAGGCTTTGTTCAAGATAAATGAAGGATCAAATTAACTGGAGATTGGATTGAGTAGAAAATGCTGCAGCTGGATAATTTCAAGCACTGAGGCTGAACATTTCTTTCATATGATGAGAAGTCATCAACTAAGTCTTAATATGAAACACACACACACACAGAGGCATTTCTGTATTGATTCCTCCCACTGCTATGGCACTCTTTATGCAAAACACATTCAGGTTCTGTAGGATAGGCTACAAACCCATCACCTCACTGCAGCAAAACAGTCGGAGATTTTATTCTGGGCAAAGCTAGGTATGCTATCCAAATACCACCGTGCACCAAACCTCTCTTCCTGCTCCCTCATTTTTCATCCATGTTCTGCTGCCTCTGTTACCACCTACTTAAACTCGTTGTGCAGCTCTCTCTTAACCCAAATGCCTCCTTTGCATCCAGAATGGGGAAATATTTTTCCTCTTTTTAGGAAGCAAAACCACTAGAAGAGACCCAGCATGAATATATTTAACTATTTAACTATTCCAGCATTCGTGGTAGCACAGCAGGGTCCAGACATGATTGAGAGTTTATCCATGACCAGCCAGTGGAAAATGACCGTGTGAGTGAAATGCTGTTACTTTATAGACATATATATACACACATTTTAATACAGTTCAAATTAGGAAAGCTATTTGGGATTACATTTTTTTGGTTGTCAAGCAGAACTGTAGACATTAAGTAGTTGCTTTCTGAAATAACTCTCCCTTCTCTACATCCCACTCCCAGAGCAATGTGTAAAGTATTTGCTGATACAAGAATTACAGATGTTTGAGAACCTGCTATAAAATGTCCCAAGATTTACATCTCTTTCGTGAGGTTTCTCCATGGGCTGACTTGACAGGGAGAGTTTTAACAGGCATTCAGGATCCTTTTGAATGTATCTCCAGAGGCATCTGCAATAATCGGAGGAAATCCCTTGAAGCCCACCAGATAAAACACACAGAGTTAGGAAGGGGGCACGGAGGTCATTTAGTCCCCACGGACGAACTATTTTTGGCTGATTCAGGGACACAAAGCCAAGTTTCCAACTTGTGCTGAGCGCTGGCTTCGTAAAGACCTCCAGATGCTTGCAGCCTCATCCCAGCTCCAGTTTGGTCTGGCTTACAGCATGAAAATTAACATAAACCTCCTGAAACTGCTGAGTTTCTTCTTAATTCGGGGTAGAGAGGGAAGTTCAGCTCTTACACCTGGATCTAACCACTCCTAATGCTGACCCAATGCCCCACTGATGTGCAAGGCTGGTGCTCCAGCAGTGATATACGCAGCACCGCTTTTAGGGAGAATTATGCTTTATTCATTATCTCAGTGAAAGAAGTAATGAGCCCAGGTGGAATTACAGGTGGTAGTGAAAAATAGAGACTTGTTTTTCTTCGAGATCATTTGTGGCCACTTCAACTCTATGTGTATGTATGTATGTATACATATTTATATGTATGCAAGTACCATACATACGTAACATATGTGTATGTGACAGATACACAAAGGATTACATATATACGTTTGTCAGGTAACATCTATATTTTGGAGCTGCAGGCTCTGGGTTTTGAGGGCTTGTATTTTGCTTTTATGCTGTGGCCAGTAATAGCTTATTGCCCTCATCGTAAGGTTTAAGACCTGTGACCATTACGTTTGCTGAAAGAGGCTTAAACTCGGCTTTGGAAAACTGCAGTACATTGGTGCGAGATGTATTTTCTCCAGAAAAGCTACAGCTATTGTAATAAAAACAAGCAAATAATCAAATTTATGAGTTATATTTAAAGAGATGGGGAGTGAGAGCAAATTAACCCCTTCACGCTGCAGCCAAGGCTGCAGCACAAGGACACGGCTGCCGCCTGCCCGGGGAGGCGAGGGATGAAAGCAACGGCATATATTGATAGTGGGTGACTTGGTACGCATCAAGCCATTTAATTTCTGTAGGGCATCCCGTGATTGAAAGCAGCACTAATGCTGATTAATCCCCCTCCCTCTTTTCTGTCTCCGAATTTCTCGCTGCTCGGTGCTCTTTCTTCCTTTCAGCCGATTTCCGCCGTGTATCTATGTCAAGACACCTCATGATGCAGGCACTGAATACATGTAAAACCCTGCAGATTACACCGTTGCCTTTCTTAGCCTGTATCACAGTTTATACCACTGTGTTTATCTTTGCTAATTCTAAACCAATTTATATAGTTAATTTAATTTCTGTTCTAGTAATTTACCACAAGCAAATCTGGATTTTTCATCAGGCTTTCCTGCTGGTTTTTTTCCAGGTGAGATCTGGCGGCATTACACCCCTGTTCGGTTCCCAGGGCCGTGCTCAGAGGACCGGATCTGATGGGATATATGCTCTCTCCTGCCTCTTTTCTCAGTCTGATCCCAGGTACAAGGACAGATAAACTCAAAGGCAAGATAAGTTCATGCTCCTCATAACTGTCCTCATTTCAGGAGAGCTGATCCAGCTGGATTTCACCAGGCATACTTGGTTTGGTTTGGTTTGGTTTAGTGGGAAATCTGATTTCAGGGGGAGAAAAGCATGATCTGGGTTTAGAAATGACTCATGTTTGGCCACCCAAACAATAGAACTGCTCTCCGATTCCTTCCTGTGTTGGGAAATCTCAGTCAAGTTCAATGTCCCGTCTCTGTCTCCAGCATCCCCTGGAAAAGCCGTTGAAGTGAGTCATGGGTTGCTTCTTCCACCAAGACCTCTACCGACTGCTGCTGTTGCAAAAAGAGATTTCCCCATCTGGGGCAGCAGCTGGGCTGCTGCATGCGGTTGGAACGGCCTGTGAGAGCAGAGGATGTCTGCGAGACCGACTGATACAACGCAGTGTCAGGCAGGAATGCATCTGAGGATGAAGCTTGGTGGGGAAAGCTGAAAAGAGGAAAGTGGGCAGAAGTTGCAGGAAGAAAATCCTGATTTTTCTCATATTGTTTTCAAAAGGAGGGTGACATTTCTGGGGGAAGCGCCAGGGTTTTCAGTAACTGGTTTTCTTTTCTGAGTGGCAGACAGGCCTTCCCAACAGGCATAATGGTGAGGTTTAGTAGATTGGTTTTGAGAAGAAGTGTTCCCAGCTGCCAAAGAGGCCAGGCTGTACATGATGATTAAGAGCAAGCTCTGCTCATCTGATCATCTGTGTTCACATGCAACAACAACAACAACAATAATAATAATAATAGGAGAGCTAACAGAGGTTCTCCTTAGGATGAAACAATAAAAAAATACATGGTTTGGGGCAAAACAGTTCTGACTTCTGCCTGAGGTTATGGACGTGAAGTCTATCTAGTCAAGGAAACACAGTAAAACCATGGTCAATCAATGTCAAAGAGATGGCTGGGAAGGGGGAGACCCTTTAGTTGGTCAAGAGATTGTAAAATCTTGCACAGAGGAGCAGTGTCTTGGAGGACTGAGGATCAGCCAGGTTGCATTGGAAGCCAATGGACTTCAGACTTGGTCCTTGCCGCCACGAGAAGCATAATCTCAGCACTGCTGAGGTTGATTTTAGATCTGACTTCACCTGGAGCAGGCCCAAGGATTTCGTTATTCAGCACCTACTCCATCTGCTTTACTGAAAATGTAAAGATTAAACACGGCATGGGATTCGTTTCCAAGAGACTGATATTTTGGGATGGATTAAGAAATACAAGTACCCTCCTTTCTCTGGAGAGTAAGACAGGCTGTCTGTGCCTCTCGGCTCTGGTCTCCTCCATGCTGGCCAGTACCACAGGGCGGAACAGACAGTGGTATGACAACCACCACGGCTTTTGGGATTTATTTATCTGCTTTTCCTACAGACCCCTTCAATTCAAATTCCAAAGGAAAACAAGTTCATCAAATGTCGTCTCAAGAATATCCATCTGCATCCAGGCATTACGAGTGTGAGAAATTGCTTCTTGGGCAATACTACAGCTCATGTTCCTAGTGTTCACCTGTTCTGATCCATCTCCTGTCAGCATTCACACCCCTGTCAACAAACTGAATTTCACCTTGATTTCATCTTTCCAGATAGCACAGATTAACTGGGAGCTGTGTCATTTTTTCTGGTTGTTTTGAAAGGAGGCAGAAAGAGCAATCCCAAAGAAGAGATACAGATGTTGTCTGAGAAAAGCCTGCCCTCCTAGCAAGCGATTCCAACGAACGTATTGCGGGAAACAGAGACACCAGAGGTACCAGAAACTTATGTAAGACTTCGAGCACAGTAAATGTAAATGCTTGTGCTATTATGGTGGTTTAATACCGGTTTCATGTCTCCCAACCAGCCCCAACTCCAGGGTTACAGTCTCCATCGTCTCACCTGGCGTGGCTGGCTGAGATACTTCTTGAAGTGACTGTAGGAGATTCCTAAGCATCTAATGTGGCCTTGTGTGCCAGGCCAGGACAGTCAGCCCACAGCTCAGGCAGGCAAGGACAGAGCTGATGGCTTCATATCCCAGAACAAACCCATTTTTACCACCCTGTGCTCCGTATGTATTGCTGTATACACAGCCACCAGTGAGAAGAGATCATTCCCTCTCACTCTATCCAGGGAAAGAGACGTAGGGAATGGAGGCTGTGATGAGATAAATGGCTATTATGAGGTATAGGCATTTTTAATTATCTCCTGCAGACTGTACCACACTGCTAATGAGCTCTTGCCAAGTTTCCTGCGATTCTTCTGTACTTTTTGTAACTCTACAATAGTAACAATATAATCATTTTCTATAATAACCATGATAAAACCCAGATAATCCTTCTGTAACTTCTGCATAAGCTTCATGTAATTAGATCAGTTGGTGAAACGTTCTTGGTCTAAGGGATAGATGAATGCAGCACAGCTCTGTTACCCGATGAAGAGGACGATGCGAAGCGCGTATTCCCCGTATCCTCCTACCCCCAAAGCAGTATAAATCCAGTAGAAGGCTGGAATAGGGTTAAAATGACAAACAGTTATGTTTGGATCTCAAATTAGCCCATCATTGCTAAAGCAGAGGCCAGAATATAATCAAAACAGCAGCTCTGGTCCTGAGGGAAGAGCCTGATTTCTGCTAGGGCAGTTGGTAACTGGGCAGCTGCTGGGCTCCCAAAGCAGAGAGTAGTTCCCAGATGGGTGGGGAGGTGTGAGAAGGGATGAGGGGAAGAGACATCACAGGAGTCCCACTTTCATCTGTCCCTTAAAAGAAGGGGGAGTGTTTCTCAACAGTGCTGAGAAATGCAATTTAGATAAATAGCTGGTGGCTCCTATGAAGAGTTTACCCAGCCTGTTATCTTTCACTGGGCAGCTTTGATTGATGTACCCCAGGTGGTGTCATACGTGCTTGTTCTTTTCTTTCCTTTTCTTTTATTTAGGAGAGACGTTTTTTCTATAATTACTCTTCCTGTAAGAATTTCTCATGCAAAAGCACATACACATTGCAAAAGAACAGCCTCTCTGCACTGGGGTTGGGTGAACAATTGCAGATCTGCTGCCCTCCCTCTAGGAGCCTGGTGATGATGAAGGCTTTTGTGATGCTGCTTTTAGATGAGAACCCAGCTTCTTACTTTCCTCACTCACGTTTAAGCCCGTAGAGTTTATTGTCAACTCCAAGAAGCTTACCCTCGGGCAGAGAAAGGCAGTAGCCACTCACAGCAGTGCCACAGACTGAATCCTGCAAGGATCTCTGAGCATAGCTGTTGGAGAGCAAAGCCATCCCACACAGTCCTGCCACACGTCCCCATCCCACAATTTCACACTCCGCAGAGATGGGGAGATCAACAGAGGTGAGCGAGTTTCCAAAATCCCCATCCTACATTTCCTGGGCAGCAATTATTGCTGCCACATGGTCCAGGTAATGCGACAAACCTCACCTCAAGAACGTGCAGTGGAGAAAGGTGAACTTGTAAAACAATTCTGCTTTCACTCACCGAGAGCCCCGTGCTCACATGCACCAAGATGTGTGTGTAGGTGGTTCAGGGTCACTTGTGGTGACGTGGGGGACAAGGGGTGCTGGCTGCTGGCTCCTCCATGGGCTCTCCTGGGGCCAGTGACCTTCTGCTGCATTTCAGATGAGCATTTTGTACCCATTAGGAGCTGACAGTGATTGAGATGTTTTGTCTCTCCATCTTCTCCTACACCCCCACACTAGTCATTAAGCAACACTTCAACTCCTCTGCTTTGTGTCTCTGTCCCCCCTCACCTGTAATGGCTTCATTCATCAGTCTGCCCTTTGTTTTGGCTGGATTTTAGTGTGGACTGTGGAGTTTTTGGTCTGGGTGCCCTACGTATGATGTGCTGGGATCTCCGTGACGTGCTAGCACGGGGACCATCAGCACAATGCAGTCTTTCACCTCTTCTTCCAGCTCTGCTCCTCCACCAGGTGCTTCCACATCCAGACTTTCCCATTTGCACTCCACTGTACCATTCCCCACATTTCTATTACAGATCTCATTATCCACAGGGAGAACACACAAACGAAAGTCCTCCATAGACATAAGCATGACTTTCCCCTCTTATTTCCAGGGTAAATACCAAAGTATAAATGTTAGCGAGCAACTGTGTCCATCAGCACATCATGTGCCAGCTCAGGCACGTCTCTCCATCTCCCCACGCTGGGTACTTTCCCGTAGCTGCTGACCACCACTTTCCCAGCCAGCTTGCTGCTGCAGCAAAGGCTCCATGCAGCCAAACCGCTCTCTGGGCTGGTTTAACCCAGTCCCCCTCTCCCTTCTGCAGCCCTCTCAGGTCCTGGCTGCTTTCCTCCTACTTAGTGCCTTGGCCTGGACTTTGGTCCAAGAAAAAATCTGGTTTTGTTTAAAATAATTAAACCCCCAAGAACTAAATGCTTTTCTTTGGCTTTCTCTTGAATTATTTGACTTCATTTTCTCTTCTAGTGCTGACATACATTTTTCTTCTTTTTTTTTTTTCCCTCCATCTGGGCTAACTGAATAGAGACTGTTCCTTGCTCCACTGTGATCTCTTCACCACTGAGCATCTTTCTTGTGCCTTTGCTTTAATAGCAGACCATGAGAAGAGCTTCAGAGACTTTGGGGAGGACATTCACACTCCTCGTTTTAAGGAAAGGATGTACATCTAGAAGACAATGAAATATGTTGTGAAAAGGATAAGATGGCCTGAAAATAAAAGTCCATTTCATTAAGAGACAGTAAAATCCTAACCTCAACAGTAAGCTCCGACAGCGTTTGGACGTGTTCTGGTTGGTAGAGCATCCAGATTTTACTGTTTGCAAATTGGGCTCTTTACTGAACCAGGTGCTGAACAAGTGCTTTCCACAGGTCACTGAGTCCAACTTTATTCTAAATAGCACCAGCCCCAGGCTAAATTCACTCCTGAAATAAATGGACTCATCTCTCACTTACAAAGCCACATGCCCTGGCATGGTGCATCTTCTGCGGTAGCCTGCGGCATCAGGGAACGCACAGCAGGATGATTTCTTCTTCAGCTCTCCTGTGGGCAATGCAGCTACTCACTGGCCCTCTTACGGGTTACTGCCTTTCTGCTCCAGTTATTGCCACAGTTTATGAAAGCCTGCAGTGAAAATGTTGTACTCACATTAAGGGGAGGTGAAAGGACAGAGGAAGCCCAGCATGAAAATACTTGGAGTGTTGGAGGGTCTCCTTCCACTTGTTTGGCTATCTTCAATTTTCCTAGCCCTCTCACATCTCATGCTGTAGGAGCTTCTGAGAAACCGCTGCTCTGTTACAGTCTTTCCTACCTGCTATAGGTAGGACTTATTAGATGGACCCGATTTTGTTCTTACATGCACTGATTCCACTGACTACTGAAGCTGATCTCTTCCCTAGCTAAATGCAAGAAGTAAGAGATGCCTGGGTATGGATGATCACAGAATTTGATCATCAAAAGTCCGTCCCAGTCACCTGAAAGCTGAAGTATTACTTTAATTTTTTTTTTCTCTTCCTGCTAAGAGGAGAAAGGAAAAAATAACTTCAAAATTAGCTAGTTACTTCCTCCTTACCCTGACAAAGGTGTTGCTGGGGTTGTTCGTTTTCTCAGTGCCCATTCTGAAGTACTAGTGTCACATCTAGGCTCTCAGATCCAAACACACTGGGGAAAAAAGGATAGAAAAGATAACAAAGATTTAGTGTTTAAGGCCTGAAATAGGCTTTTATAATCTTCTACTTCCTACCCATGCACCAAGCATGGAGGCACTCAAACCTCGACTAGGCAGGCCCTAAATTGTCATGCAGAGATTTCCTCCTGATGAGGAAGGAGGAGGATCGTCTGCATCCTCAGCATGGGTAGACTTTCAGAGCCTTGTGCAGAGTATGAACCTGCCCAGGCGCTGACAGTGCTTAACGACCCTGACCAGCCTCACCTGGGCTCTCCACCCAACCCAGAGCCCATATAAGCGCAGCCTGGCACCAGTAGTCTTCTCCCCAAGCTCAGCTGGAGGGGTGTGGATCTTCAGCTCCAGCACAGCCAGACACTTACCTAACCACAGGCCCCCAGCAGCCATCTGAAGAAGGTGGCCTTTCCGCCCAACGCCACCATGGTAATGTCTTGTTTTGCTTAAGGGTTAAAACTGGTGGGTTTGTGACTCGTGCTCTGTAGGTACGGGCTTGCTGCAAGGGCTGCAGAGCCAGAGCGGGATGCTCATGGTGGTGCCTAGGGAAGGATGGGGACAGCCCTGCCCCAGACATCTGTGTCCCCTTTCCAGCTGCAGCCCCATGTCTGAGCACCCCAGCTGCCAGTCTGCCATGGGGGTAAGCCTTCTTCAGCCAGCTGCACAGCCTTTGCACAGGGCTGTGACTACATCAGAAACTCGATTCTTTTAGGAACTGATGTTTTTAGATGTGAATGAGTATGGGACCTTGGTGCCCCTGGGCAGGGGCATGGGAAGCAGTATAATTCTCTTCTTACTCACAGAGGTTTGTCCTTTCCTATTTACTTCTGAACATTTTTCATTACAATGTTCTTATGATGCTTTAGGGCTGGAGACATCGGGAATACAAATTGGAGTTTGTCATTCACAAGCATCACATTTGTTTTACATTAATATATGTTTTCTGTTAAAATATCACACATTTAGTTGTGAATTTTGGCTATTATCAAAAGCTTATTGCAATCATTTTCCTTCCTTTTTATTTGCATGCATGAAATGCTGTGTTTAATGATGGATTGGTTTCTGACTGAAGGGATCAGGCTGTTTGGAAAGTCGCAGCCTGCGTGGCCTCTGTGCTCTGACTTAGCAATGTAGTTGCCTCAGTTCCCTTGGGTTTTATATCTTTTTCCTGCTGGTGAACTTAGTGAGGGAGCACAGAAAGCCTCTTCTCTACTTCTTTTTTCATGGCTAATACAGGAGCGGAGTTCAGTATCCCCCTTAGACCAAAAATCTGGGGAGAAAAAAATAACATAAAAGGAATCTGTAATTCCAGAGGGATTTGAGGATTTCTCTGGGGAGGCTGAGAGTGGGGAGTCCTCCCCTGTCACCACCAGTCAGCTGCAAAATGCTTCTCAAGAAATGAAGGCATAGAGAGGGGCAGGTCGTGTTTTCCTGGGCTGTCTGGTAGGAATCAGAAGGGAGGTCTGTAAAAAAATGATATTCTTCAGCTGCGAGCCTCCAGCTGCATGACATTTCCAATTATCCAAGCACATACATATGGATGTGCAGACCCCTGCAGTGCCGGCACACTCAGTGCTTCCGCAGTGACGGAGGGCCTAGCTGAGAGAGAGCCTGGCACGGCTCTGCCTGCTCCCAAGGATGGGCACAGGCAGCTCCCAAAGAGCAAGACTTTGTCCTTGAGGTCTCTGTACACCGCCGGGCCGCACAAAGTTCAGCAGCTTTCTGAAGTGGAGCCCAAAGCCTCAGTGCAAGCAAAGATGCTGATTTCCTATGGAGCTTTTCCTCCTCCTGATGCTTTAGCTGAGGACAGTGGGCAATTAGCTGCATCCCAGGGAGGTAGATTTGGGCATCTTGTAGGATCATGCATCGGTTTCCTGCGAGGTGTGAGCAAGGATGCTCTTATTTCTCCGAAGGGTTATTAATGATTGGGAAATTACCCATCCAGTGGGGTAAAAGCTGTTACACCCACAGCTTCAATGAGTCAGATTCCAGATAGCTGACACAGGCTGCCTGCCATCAGAGAGCACGGCAGGGAAAGTAACCCCTTGTACTGATCAACCTGCATTGGCAAGAGAAAGTGTGTGTGTAGGGGGTAGAGATTTAAAGGATGCTCTTCTCCCAGATTTTCAGGAACAGCTGCAGGATCTGGGCTTTATAAACTTTACAGTAAGGTCTGCTGATCAGATATGAAAAATAGATTAGATATTTTTTCTATAAGCTTCATTTGTACTCATCAGAGTGCTACAAGTAATAACACCAGGAAATAGATTTGCAGGCAGAAGTATGATTTTTAAGTTAACGATGTTCATTTAATTTCAGCTCTTGTCTCCTAGATGTGCCTCCTCCTAATGCTCTAAATAGCTCCTCTGCCTCTTTGATGTTTACACCCTTCAAATGCATAAAGACAGTTCTCTACAATTCCTCATTTTGCCAAGCAATACATACTTAGTGCTTTTCATCTCTCTCCATAAATCAATCCTTTTCCTCCAACAGGAGCTAGAATAGGATTTTTTTTTCCTTATTAGATTTGTACTGAGAATTTCTTTTCAGAAACAGATAAATGATACTAGGTTTTTCCATGACAAAGCATCCTATCATACATTATTAGCAAACATTTCCACAGTAGAACAGGAATAAAAATAGAAAGTGGGCTATAAAAAAGAATGTATAGCAGGATGGCATCTAATCTCGCAGCATGGTACTAAAAGTGGAGCAGTTCCTTCACATTTCTTTGCAGATCTTCAAGGAAAGATCCAGGAGGCCTAAGAAACGCTTAGCATCTTTTACTTAAGGATTTCGTTAAATTCTCTGCGATCTTTGACATCAAGTTAATGAATTTTCTCCTTATTCAAAAAGCCCACCTACTGCTTGTGATATGTTTGAAGCTGCAGAGCCTTTCTAGCTGGCTTAGCTGCTGCTCCCTGCCTCGCTGTCCCTCTTCCCTCTGTCTCAGCACAGCACTGGCTGTGTGCACCCCCTTCCATAAAACTTTCACTGAGAAACCACCTGAGTTAAGATTCTTTTGGCTCCTACTTATCTCAAAACCAGATTTTTTTTTTTATTACTGATTTTCAGTGGAAGTCATCAAACATGAACTAGTTGGGGGTTCTCACCCGACAGGCCAGGTTAACAGGTACATAATGTGCTTTTGCAATTGCTTCTTGTGATGGACCCTGCCCAGGGATCGCACCCTCTGACTTAGAGGGCTGGCTGTGCTTTAGAGGCTGCAGCGAGAAAAGGCTTGCAGCGGAAAAATAGCCACCCTCTGATTTCCCATATTTCTGAAAGCAATTTTGGTTGAAGTCCAGCAAACCCTGCAAAAATGGTTTTAAGATGAAATTACAAATGAAAGATGAATACTCAAATGGACAACAATTTCAGCAGCTATTTGTCAGGAGAAGCTTAGGACTTTGGAGATTAGTCTGCTGGGGTAATTACTGCCCTGGGACAGCGGCACACGCGGGTGGCACTCGGACACGTGCTCAGCCGAGTGCTGTTGGGCCTGATGTTACTTCCCTGCATTGCTCTTTCGGCTGTGAATGAGGAGTGAGGAAAAGAGAGATGGATCGATGGGTTTGTCTTCCTTGCTTGCGGTTTCAGGGGTGAATTAGAGAATGGGAACGTTCCCCTGGGGCAAAACAGCCCGGGGGGGCTGGCTGCTGGGTCTCAAAGTCTGCCTGGGAGCGAATACAGAGATGGACAGAGACAACAAGGTTTAAACCCCAAGCATTTTACTGATTTTTAAGTAAATGTAGCAAATCAGCTGTGCAGCTGCAGCTTGTGCTCGGGGAGGGAGCCTGGAGGTAGCTTCCGTTGTCTGGCAAAGGAGCAGGTGCTGCAGAGGAAACCAATATCTGAAACTTTGAGCAAAATGCCAAAGATCTTCTCTAGAGCTGCTTCCAGCAAGCAGAGAGGAGGCAGAAAACCCAACACAAAGCTGACATGGCGTTATAATAAGCAAACCAAACCAGTGCCAGGAGTTGTTGTGCATGGGCTTTTGTGACCGTGCGTTTTAATTCCTTGTTGTTCTTGCTGTCCTTAGCGCTGGGTTAGCACAGCAGTGGGTCCGACCGCTTCTCTGTGGTGGCTTCTTGCTGGATGCTGTCAGCACCATTGTAGATTTCTGTCTTTTGAAGCACTGTGTGAACTTCATAGGTTCCACTTCAGGGCCTGCTGGTTGCCTATGAAAGTTTCTATTCTTGTCATCTTGAAGTTTGCCTTTGCTAGTTTAAAACAGCTTTTGAAAGTGTTTGTTATGGGTTTGTGTGGCAAGGTTTGGTAGCAGGGGAGCTATAGGGGTGGCTTCTGTGGGAAGCTGCGAGAAGCTTCCCCCATGTCTGATAAAGCCAGTGCCAGCCGGATCTAAGACAGACCCGCCGGTGGCCAAGGCCAAGCCATTCAGCAACAATGGTAGCGCCTCTGTGATAACATATTTAAGAAGGGGAGGAAAAAAAAAAACTGTGGTGAAATGGCAGTGAAGAGTAAGACAATGTAAAAGAAACAACTCTGAGGACATCAAGGTCAGTGAAGGAGGGGGAGTGAGAATGGTTTTGGTGGACACCTGGCATTTATCCATGCCAAACCAAAACAGTGTTTGATGTGGTGTGGTGATCATTAACTTCAAGGGCCAGATCTTTGTCACCCATCATCACCTGAGATCAAGATCTTTGTTAAAGAAAAGACAACAAAAGACTTCTTGCACTGGATGCTAAAGAAGACAGTGGACTTCTGTCATGGATGCTTTTACTTAAATCTAACTGCTGATAAATGCTGAGACCTGAAGCTATGAAAGCCATTTATGAGTGTGTTCACCCATCTGATGCCCTGAGGTCTACGGCAGGTCCTGGGACAGTGATGGCTGAGGGCAGTGTTGGCTCTCCCACGTGTTGAGACTCATCTCATGGGGATTAGGGACACGTGTGTAAGGGTGGGATTTCCAACAGCCCAGATCCAAGGACTGGTTCAAGATTTTGAAGTGTTAGCACTTTATAGTTTTCAGTGTGGTTGACAGTGTAAATCTCTTTCTATCTTAGAAAAAAGTTTTATATCAATTTAAAAATAAAATAATACTATCTTAAACATCAATAACTAAATATGATCCCCTCAGCCAACTACAGCTTGAAATGTAGACCTTTTAAACTCAGAGGTTGATGTTTCAAAAATTTATGGTACCCTTTTTGACCCATTTTAATTGTCTTTCCTGATAATGTGCTTGAATATCACTGCCCATCCATAGGGATACTGAGAACCGTTTGGTTTTGCTATTCCTCCAGAAAGCAGGTTTCTGTAACTGCTTGTGCTGGTGTTGCACGGAAGTTTAGCACGAAGAAGAAAAGAACAGCTAGGAAGTGATGGTAAGAAGGTTTCTTAAAACCAGGTTGTGGGTTAGTGAAGAGCCCAAACTGAACAATTCTATTTAAAAAAATTCTAAAAAACCTGTAAGACAGCAGTGGTTTTGGTATTTAAATGTGGCTGGTAAAGAGCAGTTGTATACCTTGGTGCAGAGCAGGTAAACACCCTAAACGTCATGGTCCAGGCACTAAGCTCCTCACCCCAGATAGTCCCCAGGGTCGATATCAGACCTGGCACTGGAGAGCCTCCCCCAAGACAAAAGAGATACCCCTCTGCCCTCTGCATGTGTGTATATGCACACATGCGTGTGTGTATATATATCTGCACATGCTCCCACAGTCAGTAACAGCACAAGCTGTCTGTGTTTGCTGCACATTCTGTTCCTTCGGGCAACATTTAGACTGTGAACTCCCTGAAGAAAAGACTGTCTTGCTGAGCGTTTCCAACACTCCTAACCCTCCCGGGCTTTCATTTCCTGGCTGGCTTTTAATGTAATGTAAAGAATAGAAATAATATCTTCCATTAAAACTTTATTAGGTAGCTCTTCCACTTAAGAGGGCTGTTTCACTTACTCCTAGCCAAATGAATCCCAGTCATTGAAAGCTAAACATGAAAATTCAGCAGGGGGAAGAAGAAAGCCACCTGTGGTCTTGAAAAGACGAGGAAAACCAAGAGCGGTGGGTTCAGTGACCTGTCTGAGAAGATGCACATAGCTAAGTATGGAGTCCTGGGCCAGAGCTATGTGTGATAGGACAGGAGTACAACAGCCAGCATGGGAAACATGCTTCATTTCTTGGCAAGAGGAATCTGCAAATGCATGTCCCCGCTTCTACATCCTACTGATTTCTACTGGACTCATAATTATTGGGAGTATCAGACATCTGCTTGCTTCCATGGATGTTGCTAAGGCTACTGGTGGGCTGATTGATGTGTGGTTACCACCAGAGAGCAGCCTGAGTGGCAGCAGCTGACCTTCTTGGGAGCATCTGTATTGCTCCTCACCTTCCCTCTGGCTCTTGCTGTGACCTTTGGATACAGATCGATCCCAGATTAGTGTGCGTTAACAATAAATACCCCAAAATTAGGACACAAGTAGACAAGTTCTGAAAAGGTTAGACAAGCTCAGGGCAAGTTAGTGCAAGACCCTGCTCACCATGCTGGCAGTTGGTCTGTGTGGTCTGTTTTCCAAAACTGTTTTCCAGTCCTGTTACCTATGATTCCAGAGCAAAACCAGCCCTCAGATGGAGGAGCTGCAGTGTGGCAGCTGTGCCTTCTCAGCTGGGCTACACAAAGCCCTGATATAGTCCAGGGGATGGACTATAACTTATTTTTCTGGGCACTCTGTGGAGTGTTGATGGAACTAGTGTTTTGCCAAGCAAAGATGGGTGAATGCATCCAGCTGTACTGGACTGGCTTCAGTTCATAAGTGGCAGGCAAGGTTTTTCATTTTCCCTTGAATAGTTATATTGTTCTCCCCTCTCCAATCGCTAACTTTGACTGCACAAATATACATTGGAATATGCTTATACATTACACGTATGATATAGAAGCTGTAGGTCATATAACAAAATAAATTTGTATCTAGGCATTGTACCCAGCCATGTAAGAAAGCCTACAGAGAACGTCGCTGATCATCAGTTATGAACAGGTTAAATAAAAACTTTGATCCGTATCACCAAAGGCATTTTGTGCATCTTGGCAACATCTTCAAGTGTTCAGTAACAAAAAAAACCTCTGAGGGGAAAATTAACTCTGTCATGGGTGATGTAAAGCTGCATCAGTATCTATAAAGTGCCCCAGCAATGCAAGAGAATTGAAGCAATGAAAAGAAATGCTCAGTTAGAGCTTTTTCCATATTTTATGTTATATCATTAGGGTAGAGCTGAAATTAGCTTTAATTGATATTAGGGCTTGAAAAAGTGAATCCTCTGGAGAATGAGCCTCTTTAACCTTTAATGATGTAGTAAATAAAATAACCTGTCAACATTTGTGCAATAGTAAGGGTTTTCAAAATTCCATATCTGTATGGCAAGTGACTCAATATGCCTAATTCTCTCCATTACAGCAGATAAAGGTGATGTCAGCGCATAAATTCAGCTACAGGTTTTCCTCGTTTCCAAGTTGTCTGTCATACCCTGGTAATTCCCCATGCTGGCTTGTTGATTCTAACAGGGAGATGGAGGGAGGAAGGAGGGACTGTGAGAACTAAACAAATTCTGCGTGCTGGCTTTTTGATTTGGGCGCTTTCTGACTTGTAGGGTTCTGAGCCAGAGTATCTGTAGAGAATCTGTGCTTCAGTAGAGGGGAAGATAAAAGGAGCAATACTGTCTATCCTCCTTTCAGGTGAAATATGCCTGAAAATGTTTCATTTTTCACTTTAAAGGCAAGGTGGAATTGCAAAAGACTTCAATACTTTAGGGACACTTAGTTTGGTAATAGTCAGGCCGTTCTTCTATCTGTCAGGGCTCAGCCTGGCATTGAAACATCTAATAACTGACTTCATGAAGCACATGAAATATTCCTCTGCTGTAAGCAGGAAACCTGTTTTTCATAAAATCCATTTGATCATTGCAATCAACTGGAAGCATTGCATCATTTAGGCAAGTTACTGTAACATCGGTGGTTGCTCTGCTATAGTTAACTGAGAAGCAGAAAACAAATCTCCCCACTTAGAACCATCTTTGTCTTTCACCAGGACTAATACAATAACAGTTCTCATATCATGGGGTATATATCTCCTTGGAAAATCCCCAGCAAGCCTTTCTGTATTAAGGGCAATATATTTCTGCATACTTACAGAAGTCTGCCTGAGTGATGCTAACGTTTTACCAGGGGGTGAGTCTGTTACGCTTGCACAGTCATTTGATAATGGCTTCTCTGATGAGGCACAGTGGTAAAATCTTTGAGAAAAGTGTATTTTTTAAAATGCTGATGTAACATAGATTTTTCTTCATTCTTTAATTTTTTGTTCTTAGGGTTTGGGAGGATTTAGGGGAGGAATTGAAGCAGAAGTGTCCTCAAAATTAATTTCTACTTTGTATTGTGTTTGGAAGCTCTTTCCTCTGACAAAGACCTGTCTATCTTTGGACAACACGATGTCCCAGGCCTGCCAAGGAAGTGTTGAAACAGTTAAAGCAATCAGCAAGATCTAGATAAAGTAAATATGGTTTATCAGTGAATGCATGTGTAAGTCAAGTTAAACAGTAATATGTCTGGCTTACAGGAAACAGCCAAACCAGTGAAAACAAATCTGGTGAATGCACAAAGACCAGGACCAGCAGGCTCCTGGCCAAGTCACATCCGTTTCTGAGGGATGGCCAGCGAAGCAGTGGAAAGAACTAGGAATTGGAGGCAGCCCTTACGAGCAAATTTTATGGAGTTAAGACACAGAGGATCTAATTCTCTTCTAGAAGACTCATTACCATGATTTTGTTACACATTATTTATGGGCTGTTATGATAGGCCTAGCAGGTCATAATTGGCTGAAGCTAGAGGATTAGTCACATTTGTCCCATTCAGAGGAATGATCTGTACAGTTACACTAATGACTTCATTCCCGGAGAATCCACACACTAGGCAGGGACTGTCTGTCTTGGGGTACGGCAGGATCGACCCTTTCTGGTTCTGAGAACCATGCAAAGGAACTTGGTTTTGTTCATGAGGTACCAAGTGACTTTTCCTCATGTCAAAGCAGCTGTTTGACTTGTGTCTTGTTGCTGTCACGATGGTTTCACCTTTCCTTCCCTTTCCTTGAATTGGGAGTTAGTTTTCCCTAGCACTATTTTTCTGCAGGGAAAATGCCTTTTTTAAACTAGTCTATGCATCAGAGCTGGCTGCTGCAGAACTGCAACAGCAAGACAGGCCCAGCTCTTCCACTGAAGGTTTTTTAACACCCGTTCTGAGATGAGCAACAGTTTAAGCTGAGGAAGGGCCTTATGGGTAGCACTCCTAACTATGCCTTTCTATGTACATAGCAAAACCCAAACAATTTTTCACAGATGATGAATCAGAAGGGAGCACTATAATGGTTTTATCTGCCTTTTGGGACAGCACAAGCTGCTAACTCTTCAGTTAGAGCCTAGTGAATGTTGCTGTATCTTCCTGAAAAATGGAAATCTGTTTTCAGGATTTCCAGTGATCAGGAATCCACCACACTGTTGGCTGACCACTCTCAAGCTCCTTAATTGCCATCATTGGTAAAGAATGGACATTAATTCTTGAATAAATTTGTATTATGGTGAATTGTAGCGTTTGGGTCATATTGGAGTTTTACCTGCTTGACTAAAGAGGAAAGTATGTGGCCATGGGACAATTATAGACTGTGATTTGGAAAATATTGCCTTGGAGTGAAGGATGCCAGCAGAAGGTTAAGGGGTAACTTAATCTGGTGTGCAGTTCTTTTTTAAAAACCTTTCCAATTTTACAAGGATCCTTCTTAGTTTGTGTCAGGACCAGCTCGATATACTGGGGTTAACTGGTATGTGAAATTCAGGTCCAGGAGAACCTCACACCTGCCTTTTGATATTCCCTGTTTATACAGAATCATTAAGGTTGGAAAAGACCTCTGAGATCACCAAGTCCAACCATCAACATACCACCACCATGCTTGCTAAACCATGTCCAGAAGTACTATATCTACATGTTTTTTGAATGCCTCCAGGCATGGTGACTCTACCATTTCCCTGGGCAGCCTGTTCCAATGCCTGACCACTCTTTCAATAAAGAAATTTTTCCTAATATCCAATCTAAACCTCCCCTGACACAACTTGAGGCCATTTCATCTCATCCTATTGCTAGTTACTTGGGAGAAGAGACCAACACCTGCCTCACTACCTTTCAAGTAGTTGTAGAGAGCAATAAGGTCTCCCATCAGCTTCCTCTTCTCCAGACTAAACAAATCCCAGTTGCCTCAGCTGGTAATGATGATCAGGGATGGCAGAAGTCTATCAGAGACTTATGATCAGGGGTGGTATAATTCTTTTGGTCAAATCATCATGCTGATGGCAGGACCAGCCCATAGGGCACAAGCTCTGGAGCAGTTCAAGAGCAAAGCAGCCTGCAGCAGACTGACACCCCATCATGGGCAACACATAAACCCCATCCCTGGCTCTGGGAGGAGGCAAGAATCAGCTACAAGCTGTGTCCAGACAATTTCTTCAGGAGCAGTGGCCCTCCTGCGTTGTCACCACCTCCTGTGAGCTGCTTCTGCTGCTCTCTGCAATCCATCCTCCGTCGCTCCAGTGCGGAAGAGGGTTGGCTAGTGCTGAACTGAAGGCAACCTCTTAATCAAACTAAGAGATGGGAGTTATAGTGTTTGTAAAATACTGTACAAATGGGAGGGTTTGATCGCGTTAAATGAAGGATCAGATTCATTAAATTAAGTGGGAAGCAATGTACATGGATAATTTCAAGGGTTGAGGCTGAATACGGTTTTTAAATAGGAAGTGATCAGCCGCTATACACAACACAGAGCTGCTCTCAAACATTTTTAATGACAGTATTTGTACACACTTTAGTTTAATTAACACATGGCACAAGAGAGGTTTGGTAACTAGGATATAGTCTCAAACCAGTCAGCTCAATTATAAGACAGGAAATTTCAAGCATCAACACACCAAGCAGAACATCACCTGTCCCTGCCCAGCAAGGTCTGGCAAGCTGAATTTCCATCTGGAAACGGATGGTTGTTTCTCTGGGATGTGACAGCAATTCCTTCTCCCCAGATTGAGAAGTCCCCTTAGAAGTGGATGATTAGCTTCTCATTTGGATTAATTTCTTGTTTTCTGCAGTCAAAATTAAGGGGACTGTATATTGTCACTGCCCAGTGATCCACATTACATTTCTGACAGCTATGTTTACTAGTAAATATGTAGTAATTGCTTCCAGCATTAACAAGAGCTGCTCTTCTGTGCCTGTACATGTAGGACAGACTTCCTGTAATGCGTGATCCCGTTGTTAGCACAGCACTCATTAGATGCTGGAGAACTTTGCAGTTGCAGCTGGGTTTTACGCCTCTGCAGGTGCAGTGTTGCTCCGGGGGACTAACTTCAGAATAATCGGTTTCTTTGGTGTTAAGAGTCCCTGTGAACTCAGCTTGAGAGGGATCTGCAACAATAAGAGGAAAAGCACATTTGGAGACAGACAAATAAGTAGAGATTAAAGGAAAGGATCTTGGCCATGGTTTGGTCCTAACTTCTTCCATACTGCTTGCAAGTGCAAAGCAACTGGTGTTGGTGCCCACGGTGAGAAACCAGGCACCTGGCTCTTCATGTGAGAGTTTCAAGATGTAACCTGCTCCTCACCTGAGTTTCTTTGCAGGTCTGGAAGGTGAAATGTTGCAACAGCATGGTGATGGCAATTTTCAGAGACAGGAGAGCAAACCGCATCCCAATGCAGTTCCTGGGACCGGCTCCAAAGGGCAGGTACACATACGGGTTTATGGCCTCTTTGTTTTCCTTGCTGAACCTGGATAATGACATGGTTGGCGAACAGAATGAAGGCAGCAGGAAGTACATATCTATATTACTTTTCCAGAGATCTCTTTCTGGTGGTCTATGGAGACTTGATTAGTTTTTTGCTAAGGTATCTCAGCATACTCCAGCAATCGAGCGCTGTGTCAGAGCCCTCATCCAGGATGGGGTGGGATCCCATTTCAATGTTTAGTTTAGCTCTGTTCATCCAGAGTAGAAGTTAGGAACAATGTCAAAATCTACACGCTCTCCCCAAATGACTGATATTTCCTATCTGTTGTGTTTAGTGAGAGAAACCATGGGTTATCTCTTGGGAGCAGCCTGTAGGTTCAGTCTTGCTGGGAATGAGAGATCGATACCAGTTGTAAAAATTACTAACTTGGGAAAAGCTATCACTTCCTTGAAAACAAAGAGGGAAGGCCACTCTGGAAGGATCAGCTCTGGTATGTTTTGTAGCAAAGTCTGTGTGATGGAAACAGGTTCACCAATGAAGATTATACAGAAAGATGGCTAGCAACTACAAAAAACTCCAATCAACCCACTCTGTTAGCAAGCCCAAAAACTGTGTACAAGATACTGTATCAATGTTATTCTCCGAGCAAGATTATGTTGTTTGAAACCCCTGCTGTAACTGCAAAGCTCATTTTCTTCTTAAAACGACATTCCCATGAGCCTGCAATTTCTCATTGGTATTGTTGGTAAAAAGATAGGAAGAACACCATTAGGAAGCTAATCGGTGATTAATACTTAATTACTACGTGAGGAAAACGCAGCATGATCTCCCTTCCCTTTCATTACACTTTTTGTACCTTTCTGGTCTGAACTCTTCCGGGTTTGGCCAGTACTCGGGGTTGCGGTGCAGACTATAGGGTGGGATCATAACAACGGTTCCTTTGGGAATGGTGACTCCATTTATTTGTACGTCTTTCTTGCAGGCTCTCTCAAGCCGTCCTCCAAGGGGGAAGAGCCGAAGGGTTTCACTCACTGCCATGTCCAGGTAGTCCAATTGCATCACCGCTTCGTACGTGAGAGGAGCCTGTGGAACGACAGGAGAACGGTGACCAGGTATGTTGGCATGAGGATTGGATTGTCCCAGAATGACTGCTGAGATCAGAGCGTCCCCAGCCCCTGCTGCCCCAGCTATGAGTCGGACTCACTGAAGAACAAAATGCAAGGTGGAACTTGTGTAATTGGTTTCATTTTCCATGCCCAAGTGATGGAAATGCCTGGAAATCCACATCTACTTGTGTGTGGGTGCGGAGTGTGGCAAATGGTTTTGTGCAGTGGGGTGGCCTGTAAGGTTTCAGCTGCCAAAATAAAATCGCTACAGGGTGGAGTTTTCTCGGTGTGTGTGTCTCAGAGCTGTTGGAGGAACCCAAGAGGAGGGTGTTTAGGAGCTAAAGATTTTTTATTGTCTTGACTGAGCAACGACAGCAGGGTCCGAGGGTCTTCACCATCACTCAAGGTCCCCTTACCTTGTTGGGTAAAATGGTGTCGATTTCCTCCAGCAGTTTCTGCTGCACATCAGGATGCACAGCCAGTTCATACGCCAGGTAACCAAGCAAGTTGCTGGTGGGCTCGTATCCAGCAAAAATAAAGATGAATGCTTGCGTTATGACCTCTATGTCAGTCAGGGCTGTGAGGAGAGAGGACACGGGGAGGTGAGCAAAACTGGTGTTGGCTGATGGAAGGCAGGAACAGGTAGCAACAGGTGGGGTTGAGGCAGATTTGTTGTGGTGGTTTTCTGCTAACACATTTATAGCTACTCTGCTATCTGTGTGGAAAAAGTCATTTGATAGAGGAGTCAGATGACTGCCATGGCAGTCCTATTCCCTGGAAAAGGACCTGGGAGATTCCCCTTAGTCCTGGTGCTGGCAACAAGGGACAAACTTCTGACCAGCTCCAGGCAGTCGAGATGGTGGTGAGCCATTGAGCCTTTCTCAGGGAAACAGCTCCCCATGTTCTCTTTGCTCCCACAGCCCCTGCTCCTGTGATGAATATTTGGATGTTGTTACATTTATATGAGTGATTTGCTTCATTGCTCCCATGACTGGTTGACTTCTGGGATTCAATCATCAGCTGCAGAAAATCCACTCTGCCCTGAGAAGAAAAGCAGGAGAGTTTCTTTGGTGACAGGTCCCTCGGGGGGCCTCAGAGAAGCAAATTTCACAGCCTAAGCAAAATTTTTGAACTGAAAGCGTCCCCAAAATATATGTGAGTTCCTTGTTGTAAAACACAACTCTTGCATTTTATTTCGGAAACCTATCTGTCCTTTTCATGAAGCTACTGCATAGGAAAGCAGTGTCTCGAATGAATAATGGGAAAGGGACCCAAACTCTAAAAGGGAGAATTTTATCAGGAAGCAGCTTCAATTTTTGAAAAGTAAGAAGGGACAGCACAACGCTGAAAGGTGATATTGCTGCTCTTGTGCTGCTTATTCCGCCCTCTATTATCCTCTCCCTAATCTTCTATAGAGAGTCTCCTCTTTGACATATTACAAGTTCTGCGAACCCAAGCTTAATGCAGTTCTGCTGAGCCTTTATCTGGATTTAGCTTCAGATCATGGGTGTACAGAGTCCACTTGCTTCCCTGCCAGGACTGGTCAGATGAGGCTTTTCTGACAGTATTAAAATAGTGTTTACACTTCAGTAGATTCAGGGGTTTGAGTCATTCTGCTTTGACTTCACCTTTGATATCATCACTCTAGATTTCATTTAATTGTATTTTCTGTCACAACTGCCAGCAAATTCATTTCATGCTCATTTACCTTGTAAGTCTCCTTTTCACGATCCTGCTTAATTTTGGAGATGGATCTTATGAAGAAATCTACAGCATCACTGGGGAAGGCACTTACATTCATCTTGGCCAAAAGAGGAATAAATATTGGGAATACAACTGAAAAACAAATTGAAAATAAAATCACACACTGTAAACAAACTCTGCCTCATATAAGATAGCTATGGTTGTTACTGAGGAACTAATGATGCTACTAAGAAATTATTTTCTTTCTTCATTTATTTACCTGGGAGAAGCCTAGGCCTTGCCTTTTTTCCTTTTTTCTTCCCTTGGGATAGTTTGTCTTGATGCAACCCTCTCCCAAGTACCTGTCAGCTGGGCACAACTGAGCTGGGTATAATCTTTGCTTTAAGACATGACCAAAGCCGAAAGCACATGCCACTTTCTTTTTCTAAGGACAGCACTACAACAGGAATGTGGCTCAGAAGACAAGTATTTCAAATTCTGAACTCTTTTTCTTTTAGGCTGAGCTATTTGCTGCCACGCTGTGCTCATACAAACATTTTCGAGTCCTTTTCAGAGTACTTCCTTCCTCATAGAGACTTGATCTTGAGCTTGTGTATAGATTCAGAAAATCTGTAGCACCAGAACCTCCTCTATGCACAGATCACAACTTTCCCTGTGCTTTAGCTAGGTATCTAATCTTGATTTAAGGTTGCAAGTGATTTTAAGGTCCATCACCACTGCTGCTAAGCTATTGCACTGCTAGGAAATTGCATCTAATTACAGTCCCCACTCAGCACTCTCTTCCAGAAAATGCATTTCAGATAGCATCACTCTCCTCAAGCCTCACAGCTGAACTTGCTTTTCAACCCTAGAATCATTTTCCAGCACTTATATGAACATCCCAGCCAACATCCAAATGTTTCTTGCACTGTGGACGCCAAAGGTGAGGGAAGCATTTACCTGTCTCCTTCCCAGAGTTTTAGCATGAAGCTAACAATGAGAAAATGATGACACAAGAGCCATTAGGACTTCCATACTAGCTAGTGAGGTTATCTAAGCAATAGTCGAGTCATTAATCAATAGGATCTGCTTGCTGAAGTCCCATTTCAGTAGTACTCTGACACCTGAATGAAGCTTTCAAGTCATTTACATGCAAAGATGAAGAGTGGGTCAGAAAAGTCAAACTTGACCAGCTTCTGCATCTCTCTAACAAAGGGGTCTTTGGGGTTGTTCATGGAGTCGATGTTCACACCAAATGAAGTGCTGGTGATGATATCCATGCTGTAGCTTCCAAAGATGCTAAGAAAAGGTGGAAAAGATAGCCTGTGGTTAAATATTTGGACCAAGTGAATAGAGTCCTTTCTGATGCCTATGCGACATTCAAATATAAATTCTCATAAGACCTCCTGCCCTGGTTTTGAAAAGGAAATTTGCTATATGGTAATGGAAAAGCACTTGCAGTGAAAGGGATAGATTTTTAGAGTTTGGTTTCAAGACTGCACAGGCTTTGAAATTGGACAGTTTTTCCAAGGATTTTAAAACTGCGTGTAGCTACATCAGCAGGTGCGTGCAAGGACAGCATGAGGCTCTCGAGGATTTTAGTTTCTTGGCGAGGGGTGGTAACACAACCTGCTTCAAACATACCATGGAAATGGTCTTGTTCAACCCAGCACAGGTACCTATAATGGTGCAAACTGTCCAAACCCTCTCCTTACGGGATTTTTGGTAGGGGAGATCTTTGCTAGTGTGTGACTGCTGGTGTGCAGCTGCCCTTTCTGCATCCCTGCTTTGAAATTGGGGGTGAAATGCACAGGTTTTGGAGCCCATCTGGAGGGCACAGATGAGGATGACACACCTAGGGCCACACTACATCCTCCCTCCTCACTTCCCCCAGCAATGGGGGAAGCGATGGATGAGCATCCCACAGTGCTGGGTGTGGGACTGGGAGGTCAGCAAACCCTGTGCCCTGTGGTATAAGAAGGTGGTGCACAGATACCCAGGGTATATAGGGGGAAAACTGGGTTTTTCTAGCGGATTTGGGGTTATCTTGGATCTGTGGATTCACAAAGCTGTGCTGGAGCTTTTTTTGTTTCCTCCCCCATTCCCTTTAGAAGACGTCTCTGTAGATCTCTGCCTCTAGGAAGTTTCAGTAACATCCCAGCTTGAATTTTCCCTTTTGGCTTTCCAGCCTGGCTTTCAGCTAGCCCAGTTTCTCATTTCAGAGATCTGGTTTACCCAGCAAGTGATCTGTGTCGCTGGTAACGAACAAACCACAGCACTTGCTAACCAGGTTTACTGCTTAGCCTGCTGTTCCTAGCACCTACTTACTCCTTTACAGAGAGAGCATTGTCCTTTTCCGCTCGCTTTTGAACATTTTTCACCAAAACTTCTCCATAGTGTTTCATTGTAGGGAACATCTGTAACACAAACCAGAGATGGTCGTTTAGGTATAGTCCATTTTACTCATTTAAGACAGGCTTATGAAGACTGCAGGGAATTTCATTAATATCTACAAATAAGATCTTTCTGCTAAGTTTTTATTTTAAGCCTTTTTTTGGTTCACGTTAGGCATAAGTTAAACAGACCAGCTTAGTTACCAGGTTCTCACTAAAGAAATTGGACCCCTGTGACAATCTCAACCTGGAATCACTGTCTGCTGACTTGCTGGTCTAGTTTGTACCCGCCTCTCTGTGTTTTACCTCCTTTAATTTCCCACTGGTGAAGGTTGGGGAAAGCACAGTACGAATCCTTTTCCACTGTTCGTCTTCAGCTAATGAGATGGCGTTTTTCAGCACCCCTACAAGTTCAAAAGGCTGGAGGGGAAAAAGACAAGGTGTTAACCCCAGAAAAGATAGTGGTTTCCTTGCAAGAATGGGAATGTAGCACGTAGCCCTGCCCAGGCTATTTCAGGGGCACTACTACTGGCAGCAGGTTAAGGCCTGGCAAACAGCCTCTCTCAAGACCCACATATATAAATAAAGCCCTTTCCTGCAATAAACCAGCTGTGAGATGTCATTTCCATATCCAGGACAAGTAACCCAACAAGCTCAACGTAGATGCACACCCACCCCAAACCGTGCCACCCAGAGCCTGCATCCCAGCTGCTGGCACATGTGCTAGCTGGACCCTTATGGACTCCTGCATGCTCGCACAGACTCTAATTCATCCATATATATGTATATATGGGTGTGAGAGCAGCATTTGTCTGAGGTGCAGGTGAACAGCTTCCTCTGCCAGCCTGGCTGTGCCGTCCCCCGGCTGTAAGGCAGGGGAACAGTGACATATAGTGGCCATTTACAGCAGTCCCTATAGCGCAGTCACTCGGCCCCTATGCAGCCCTGCTACATGCTTGACAGGCTTGTCTCCCCCTGTCCGCTGTTTTCTGGACTTTGTGGTACACCACGATGCTTCTGCTCTTACCCTCCGGTTGGTAAAGGTGGAGTAGCACTCTTTAACCAGCACATTTTTAATGATCTGGGGGTCCATGACAGCCAGCACAGGTTGCCTGCCATCATAAATCCTGGCAGGGGGAGAAGAGGAGACATTAAACAACCCCAGACAGTTGAAGTACAAGGCTCAGCTGATGTCCATGAAACAAAATGCATTAAAAAAATGCTCCTCCATCACCAGCCTTGCTGCTCTGAAGATGCCTAAATACAGAAATGTAGAAAGTAGAGACAGAAAAGGACTCCCAGGCCTTCTTCCCTCTGGTTTTGAAAATTATAAAGGGGGCTAAACACCGTCCAAATTCACTGGGAAAGGAGCAGGGCTCAGTCCCTTCAAGGACCAGACACTAAACGAAGCAAGAGTTTTCACTTTCTCCCCAGACTCTCTGTGTTTTTCCAGGCACTTAAACACATTACAGTATTAGAAGGAAACTTGTTCGACCCCTTTCAGGCTCTTGAACTGGGTGTCTGGAGACTCGGGCTGACAGCACTGAAATATCCTTGGAGATGAAACTCGATCCTTGTTTTTGTCTTTTTAAACTGCCAGCTCTGAATGCTTCCCTGGAACAGATGTAGATTAAGTGGATCTACGCACTTTCCCTGTTTATGTGAAGAGATACTTTCCAGACTCCATTTTTTAAAGTTTCTATAGGGACCAATGGATGCATTATAGAGGATATACAATGTAGCCCAAGTTATAACAGTGGTGATAAAAGCCATAGGAGATGTCCAGAGCAGAGCAACGATAGCTGCGTGAGCTTCCAGCGCAGCAGGGAAGGACTAGTGGCACAAGGAAGTCGGCAGACTTTAGATCTGCTGCTTCTCTCAGTACTGGGAGTCAGTCACGTTCCTGTGCTATTGGCAAACCAGAGGAACTCAACCTCCCAGTTCCAGATTCTCCCTTAAGTAAATAGTAGTTTTGCTGCTGGTTTTGTTAGGAGCAGGCCAGGGCCTTTTGTTATCAGCTTTAAAACAGCTTTCATAGTATAGGTCAAAGCAATTTCTGTATAGCGTGACAGCAGCACAGCCCTGCAGTCATCAGGCCTGAACGTAAGCCACCAGGAGGACCCTATCATCACTGTACTTGTTGTGCTGGGACCATCAGCAGTGCAGGCAGAGAAAAGGGAGCTTTCCTAATGCATTTTTTTTTCTCCCCTTTGTAGGGGTTCTAGTTTCAGCTTCAGAAGAGATCAGTGGTTCATACTCACCCCCAGACTTTCCCATATTTATGGAAACATTCATGGTCGAACTCCAAGAAACCCTGCGGAAAGCAATTTACAAATTATCTTAGAAAGGCTGCAGCAGAGGGGGTGATGTTAGCGATGGTGGGTTGCGAGGGGTGTCTGTAAACTTATGTTCAGAGCTGCCTTCTGAGTTCTCCTCCTCTCCAAAGTCATCATGAAGGGCAGCATGAATGTACATCACGCCTGTGAATGAGCTGTTTGCCAGGACGCGGGCAAAGGGCAGCTGTACATCAGCCACCCCCGGGTGCTCGTTTGGAGATGCTGTAAAGGCAGGGTCCCGTGATCTCTGTTACTGAGCCCTTATCCTGCACCAGCCTTTGGGCAATCTGTGCGTTAGAGCGAAGCTTGGCATTTGGAGATAACTTATCATCGCCGTGTATCTGTTTAGCTACAGCTGTATGAGCAAAGGCAGATATTTCTGGAGCCAGGAAGGCTTTCAGTCACTTACTTTGCGATATTCCAGGCACGTCCCGAAGAAAGGCAGAGGTCTTGGCCCAGGAATACCCAACTTCTTGAACAAACCAAATGGCCAGGTCCCATATCTGTGGGATAGAAAGGGCAACCAAAGGCTACATCACCGTGGCACTGGGGCTGCAAGCTCTCCTAAACTCGGAGAGTGCAGCAGTGTCCCTTTGGCTCTGAGTAGAGGAGGCTGATCCAGGAGCTGGAAAAAAGCAGCCCAAAAGAAAATTCACCTGTAAAAATTACTTAATGAATGTGGTAAGGCTCACTGCTGCCACACAGAGCTTCGGAGAGATCACTTTGCTGTGAAAGCAGCTGTCTCCTGAAGGCATAGGTGCTCCGGTGGAAAAAGGACCTAAAGCCTTTAGCAAAAGTCAAGAGAGGAGCGTATTATCAACCAAAGGAGAGGCAGAAAAGGGAGCTGGAAGAAGGAACACCAAGCTTACATGATTTTATTGAAGAGAAATCAAAGCATTGCCAGAAGTTATGTCCCAAACAGGGTTTTTGTCAAGCTGCACTGTAATTTCATTTACTGTTCTCCCTCTCCTTAGCCCAGCATTCACTCAGTGGCGTATCAGGAATTCTTGACTTGATGGTTTTCTCTTTAGATTTTATTGACAGCTTTGCAGATTTCTTTCCTCTGAAGCACCCTTTTTGGCAGCTGTAAAGTTATTACTTCTACCTCGGGGCTGGCTGTTTCTCAACAAGGGCCTGGGCTGCAGCCCTTTGAAGCTTTCCTTTGGCTGTGTTGAAAGAGCTCCTCAAAATATTTGTTTTTAGTTAGTAGCTGCAGCTTCCCAAGTGAGCAGTTCATTGCAGAAGGGATCTAAAACCGCAAAGGTTTGGCAGAGAGATGTTATCAGAGATCATCTCTGGGCCACATGGCAGCAGCCGCTCAGCCAGCATCTTGGAGATGCTTTCCTGAAAAGCCAGAGTCTAGGCTGAGACTTAGGGAGGTTTCCCCTGCAATGAGTAACACTTTTCTAAATCTGACGGACCCCAAATTCCCCCAAGCTCAGGTTCTGCCAGAGCACAAAAGTGGACCTCATCTTCTGGTCCAAACAGAGCAGGCAAAAACCAGGCAATGGGGTGTTGGCAGGTGCAGAAAGGTTTCGCAGAGCTCATTTTGTCAGTGTTTAACCTCTTCTGTCAAAGGTTAATTCAGTGCTAAGTATAAAATGTTTGTGAATTCTGTGGGCAGCCAGGGCTCCGGGAGGACAAGGCAATGCCAGTCTGGCCTGGTTACAAAGCCCAGAAACACTACAGGAACGTAGGCTAGACTAAATTAGTTTGAAACATGGCTAGGAAAACGCAGGCTAATGCTTTTACAACTAAAATGTGACACGGTTTTCTGCAGGCTGAGAAGGACCGTTCAGTCTAAAGGCAGACAATAATCATTACTACTTCTCACCATGGAAGTGAACCAGAAATGCCTGATATTCCTTCATGTGTGAACTGGAACAGTGCTGCCCCAGTTGTCCAGCATCTGAACAACCTCCCCGTTGTCATGGGCAGTGAAATTTCTATTTTAGCTCAGATATCAGAGTACAAAGATCCAGGCTTTGTACCTTTTGCCACAACAAAACTGCAAGTGGCTGCAGAAAGTGGGAGTGTGGTAAACAGCAACCTTAGATGGCCACAGAGTTATTGAAATAGGAGACTTTAGGTCAATAATGAGAGTGGGGTTTGGTTTTTTGTTAGAGTCTGCCTCAAACAGGCTTTTGAGTGATCCAAATCACAGGAAAGGGTTCAAAAAACCAGGGCTAAAAGTTTCAGAGCTTACTGAACCGCCACACTTGAAGCATTACCAGGGCAGACAAATGGATTGTGCTCGTGTGCACCACATTAATCATTAAGGTTTATGGCCAGCAACATGCTGTCTCTGCCTAAGGGCTTGTCAACACTGCAAAGTTTGTCAGTCCAGCCTTGTTGGCAGGGGCTGCCAGTGGAGATGCTGTATGTCCCAGCAGAAGGGGGCTTTCAGCCAGCCCTGCTACGCTGCAGCGCTGAATGGCATCAGCAAAGCAGATGGAAGCATTTTCTTACTAGCACGGCTCCTCTGACGCAGCGGGATACGCTTCTGCCTGTTGGAGCTTGTCTGAAAAGCCATGAGCAGAGAGCTGACCTTGGTCTGGGCTTCATTTCTTCCCTCGGCCAGGGTGGGCTGTGGGGACGGGCAGGGGATGCTGACCCTACAAGCACGTGGCAAATCTCACTTCTGCAAACTGGCCCTTCTGGTCCAGCTGCCCGTGCATGGAGCGTCTTACCTGGGCACCACGGGAGGAGCAGTAAGAACTGATCCTACGAATGCTCCTTTCCTGGTGCCTTTCTGCTGCTCTCCACCTTTGCAGGTCATGCAGCAGGGTCATCTGCTCCTCTCCATAGGACAACCTCAGTCAGGGAGGCACAGCCTTCCTCGGACTGTATTTCTGTGGAATATAACCCAATCAACGGATCACGATCCTCCCTGAAGCCAGCACCCTGCTGGTAATGAATGCCTGGCACCATTGTTATTCGATTACGGCTTTGATGCTTAGCAGCGAGATCGTAACAGCGCACGCAAATACTCCAAAGCTTGGAGGAAGATCACGCATCTGTACAGTCTTTAGACTCCTCCGCTACTTCCCAGAGCCTCGTTAGAGGCTGGAAATCTGGAAATCACACCTACCTGTTTGCTCTTCAGCAGACTAGCTGCAGAAAAACGAACAACGGCAAGAACAGGAAAACGGCATGAGCAAAGAACCAATAACGAGTATTTTACTCACGCTATCAGGAGGACTAGGAAAACAAGCAAGAAGGCCCATGTCTCTGTAGAGAACGTGGGAAGAAGGTTCATTTTGGTTCTTCTCTGGTTGGCTTTGAGTTCTGTCTTGATGTGTTTGTCCCAGGTCTGTGGGAAATAGGAGTGTTTCGCAGCGTGCAATCTTTTGTGTCCAGTCATATGATTTATGGGCTGTCCTTCCAGTGTGAAGGGGGAGGAGTGGAAAGCAAAGGTAGCAAAGTGTGCTGACATGAAAAACATGATTCATGTGATAGATAAATGCCTGGCTGAACTGACTGAACTGTCAAAGGTTCATATAATTTAATACATATGTTGCCAGGCATTTCCGCTACTTTCTCTGTTGTAGTAGTAAGTAATAACTGACTTCTTATTGAGTAAAGCTCCTGGGCTCCTACACCAAAATAAATAAAACCAAGTTACGATGAAAAGGTAAATCCCAATGCAGGTGTCAGAGTTGGTTTGCAAAAGGGAAAGAGAAGTGAAAAGGTTATTCGTATATTGTATGACAAGATCTTTTCTGGTAGCTGAATTAACCTTGGCAGAATTTAAGATTTTGTTTAAAATATCTTTCTTTCTGTGTTGTGAAGAGCAAGCACTGCCTGCGTCTTCCTGTGGTGGGTCAGCAGCAGTTTCTAACAAAGGCAGGAATTTGCCCCCTCTAAAGGCTTTAGAAGTTCACCTTGTTTGCTGGCTTGTGCCCAGGCACTTGGTAAGAGAAATACTGGCGTTCCACAGCTGTAAGCGGTTAAAGTACCATCATTTCCAAAACACCAGCTCGTGGCTCATGAATAAAATGAGCACCCACCCTTCTGCAGCAGTTGGCAAAAAGATGCAAGCAATGGGATAACACAAATTTTGCAGTGGCTCTCCTGCAAGGATGGTGTAGCAAAGGAATAGCATCCTAGAGGTACAGACGTGCTAAAAGAAGATTACAATGGTGGAAAAAGCTGGACTGTTTGGATGGTGTTGGTTAGTGGCCATAATGTTAGGGCAGGAGGCTATATGGTTTGCACAGATGTGTACTACAGCATCTTCATTTGGAAGAAGAGGGCTTCATTCAGAACTTTAAATAAGCAATTCCGTTCGCATTGGCAGAACTGCTGTCCTCAAAAGGGAGTTTACTGATTGCACTGGGTACAAATAACCTGATGTTATAGTTATTTGGCACATTAAATGCCTCGTATCTCCAAGGATGTTGCTGTCATTGATGCTGGGCTGACTGATAAGTGGACACAGTCCACATGGCGATACGCGACACGTTCTGAGAGTCATCATATGACTCATCTCAGCAGCATTTGCATCTCATTTCACCTTTGCTTGGCCTTTGTTCTGACCTTCAGAGACAACTCAGCTGCAGATTATTTTGTAATAAACACAGTCTATGTTAGTTTGACATGAACAGGCAAGTTCATGACACAGTTATACAAGCCTGTGTCCGGTCCTACCTTGCTTGATTCAGATATGTTGAAAGAGCATGTGATTAAATAGGTGCTTTCCCATCCAGGACCTTGTCACAGCAGTGATTGTTTTTCCAGGGTTCCGCTTTGCACATTTTGACACAGCCTTGAAATCTGAACTTACTGGGCACCAAATGTTCCTGACTCACCATGTTGGGAAACAGGTTAATACAGTTTATTTGTGAAATAGGATTGCAGTAGGGGTCTCCATCCTCAGTAAAAATAAGCCTCAATCTTTGTCCTGTCTGGGTAATTTTTGAGGGTAAGTATAGTCTCTGGAAAAACTTGTAAAAAAACAGATAGATGCAGAGTCTTGTTGCTGGTTTTGCATTGGGGTCTTACGATCTCTGCCAAGTGAACTGTGCCTATTGATTTCAAACAAACAAAGACGCAGAAACCCACCATCCCCTTGAGAAAGCTGACAGATAAACAAACAAACAAAAAAATCTCATGTGATTAATCCATGCCAGAGCAAAGTCAACAACCCAGGAATCAACAATCGATTTTCTCATCATACCTAAGTCCAGCCCAGAGCTGGGTTTATGCCCTAACTTGCCGTATATTAAAACTGTAAACACCCAACTCTAGGCTGTGGTGCTCCCAAAACTGCTGGGGGATACGGCAAGCCAGCCGGGAGGTCGTGTTTGAGAGATGGCTTGGGCACATGCAGAGGAGAGCCTGGGGAAGACTTCTCCTCCTACCCTCCTTCTCTGGGAGGGAGGAGAAATGTGAGCTGTTTGGCATCATCTTCAGCCAAGACTGAACCCCACCTCACAGAGACTGTGGGAAGGAGGAGAACTGCATGGCCAAGCCACAGCCTACCCTCTCCCTTCCCAGCCAAGGTCTCTGCCTGCCTGGATGCAGCTGCACCGAGCCATCACAATTGCCCCTTCACCCTATCCAAGTCCTTTAGATGTCTCTTATTCCTTACCACTACTGGTTTTTAGACCTGTTCTCTGCTTCTCCTGGATGTTTGAAGTGCACTGCGTCCCATAAAGGGTTTTGGTGAGCGCAGTACCCCAGGAGTCCGGAGCAGAGGCACCACTGCTCAGGGGTGTGAGAAGGTGCAAGCCCGGATGGATGTGTGATTACACCTGTGGGAGCACCCTGCTAGTGACACAGATAGTCTCGTTCAGGGGTGACAATGTCACGCACGCTGTGCAGTGCACGGTGGATGTGCAACGCTCACCCTCATCACTTAGGCTGCTGCACCCTACGGTAACTCCTCGTTGCCACGGTGCTCCCAGGACAGCCACAGCCTGAGGGTGAGAGGTTTAAAAAGCCAGAGTTTGCAACAAATTCAGAAGAGAACTGAGCTGCTTTTCCATTTCTAATGCCCCTAAGTAGCTCAGATTTAATGGATTAATGGCTTTCAGGAAAGCAAAATAACACCACGTTTTTCTTTGCAGTGTAATGAAAGGAGTGCTCCTAATCCGGGTTGTGAACAAGGTGTGATGAGCAGGAGGGATTTCTTGTATAGCAACGACTGGGGGCTGGGCAGTAAAATGGAAGAACGTGCATTTCTCTCACAAGCTGTGAAACCAAATGATGTTAAGGTAAGAAAAACACTGTGGAATAGCAATTATGACTGGGGCACAGGTGTGGAGAAGAAAGAGAAGTTCAGAAGAGAAAGAGCTATTGGTTGGAAAAAAAAGAGCCACAGTGTGTGACATTTTGTGTTCATGATGAAAAGGACTGCATGGGAATAAGGAGGGCCAGGCTGGATAAGCCTGAATCTTTAGGTCTAACTCACTTTTGAGTATGATCATGAAAGAGGTTCTCCTGAGATACTTTGGGGGATTTATTTTAGATTCTCAGGGCTGGACCAGTAGCGGTAGAGACTCTGCAGCACTACATGGGATATAAATATTGCTGGGGAGTTGTATCATTGTGGAGTACTTTAAACTCTCTACATATAGATCATGAAAAATGCTGCTAATCATGCAGAGCTCAGCTAATTTCTGTATGGGAGATGGCAGATTTCTGTACTGGAGAAACACCAAACTGGCAAGCAGTGGAACTGGTTTAGCTTTGGTGTTCGTAAGTAATTTAAGATATTCTAGAAGAACAGTTAGGAGCAAAATTAGCCTGGGCTGAACAGAGTGGACTCCTTTAGTTTGGCATAAGTCGAAGTAAAAACTAAAATGAGCTTGTAATTAAGACTTTTTTTTTTCAAGAGGACATATTAATGAAAAAAACAGTGGAAGATCTCAGGGCCGTTACGGTAGACTGTGCCTAGCTTCCTTTTCAAGCCAACGGTGCTAAGACGTCAGCCAGTTGTATGCCAAGAGACTTGCAGGAACGGACTTTACACCCAGCTGGCTGAACAGCCACGTTAGAAGGGATGCTCGGAATAAACCAACCACATAGGAGGCAGAGACAAAAAAAACACAATGGCTTTGTAGTTCAAGGCATACTATTATATGTTCTGCCCATCACATATTCTGGGATGGGAGCTTGTTTCTGTGCCCGACTCAGGGCAGCCCAGTGCTTGGACATACCAGCTTCACTGGGGTCCAGTTATGGGGAGGGGATCCAGCATATCAGTGCCACTTCTCGCTCTCTTGGAGACATGACTCCAGAAATCTTGCTTAGTTTAGTCTAGCTAAATGATAGCTGGGCTGGAAGGTGGTGGCGATGAGATAAATGCCAGATAGAAGAGCTATTTAATCAAATTATTATGTTGGTGCAGGGACAAATCGGTATAACCCAGCCATGAACAAATGCCAGGCTGGAAATGAGCACAGTCCCACCTGGAAAGCTCAGGAGTCTTCCCATCGTGGGGTTAAAAGAAAGAAAAACAGCTCAGATAATGTTAAATGAGGCTAGATAAGACAGCTGCTGGTGAGCGGAGGGAACAATACATTAAATTTCTTACCAACGCTCTTCTGCTGGAGCGATGTGAGGAGTTCACTTTCTGCATAGGCAGAAGATGTGGGGAGGCAGCTATTTATTTTCCCTGATATACGGTGGTTTAGTTACCCACAGGAAAATACTTCATAATGAAGGCTACATTTTGTTGTCAGTGGTTAAAATATTGATACACTGCTGCTGGATAAAAAATCAATGTATTTGGAGGGGTCTCTAATGATACTTTATGTAGTTCTGTGTATAGATGACTGATACTCTCCTGCACATAGATTTCCTTGGGATTTAAAAAGCTCACAAAAAAACCTCAACAAAAAAGTAATTAATTCCCTTGGATGTTTTGTTCCATATACCGAGCTTTGGAACTACACAGAAACTAGGACATTTTTCTGATGTTTTTTCAGTTAAAGTAATATCCCTGATACACACCAATCTTCCCTCATAATCTTTACAGTATATCATTATATTCCTTTTCATTCTGAGAAATGACAGCTACAAAAGCTACATGATATCTCGATAGCTAATTAACTCTGAGCACTGCATTCTTTTGCCCTATCCAATACGAATGCCTGCTTGAGGTTCTCTCACTTTAACCTTACAAAATGAGTAAAGAAATAATAAAGTATCCTGCTAGCTCTGCACGTGACTTCTTACCTGCGATGCAATGAAAGGCAGGGCTGTGTCCCACAAGGGACCAGCAACAACAATCCTGGACAAACACTAACTAGAAGAGATGTATTTCCAATACAAAGGGTAGGATCATGCTAAATCCTGGCTATTATAGGGAGGATACCTTGGTGGGGCAGCTGCATGTGAGTGCTGCCTTGTTACGCCAGAATTTTGGCAAACTCGTTCCAAGAAGTGTCTGCGCACGTCATTGCCCGAGCAGACTTCTGCATTGGTGTGTCACAGCCCGGTGAAGTCAGCGCCCTTGACTCACTCAGAACAATGAGTCTTTTAAAGGGCGACAAATCAAGCGGTTCATCCGGAGTATAAGGATTTTGTCATGCAAAGCACTGCATAAGATTGTGCCTAAAGCTGGAATAACGTAATGTCTTCAGTCGTTGTCCCTGCCACAGCTGCAGCTTTCCACGGGGTGACCTGCTCTGGCTGTAGCTCAGCAGGTTCCACTGTGGTTGTAGTTGTGCTAATTAGTAAGGATTATGAGACTCCAGTATTTGTAATAGAAGAAACCAGAATCCTTTCTTGGTGTGCTTTTAGACCACAGATCCCTTACCTTTCCATCATTTGACTTTGGGGGGGGTGCTTTCTTCATTGCTCTTTGGTGGACTGGGATAGACGAGGCCACCTCTTGTGACGAAGATGGGCATAAGTGGTCGATGCCAGGGCTGTCATGCATGGAGGTTCATGGCAAGGGCTGTACTCGGTAACAAAGACAGCTGGGTTTTTTAATGCATTTCACCTAAATAGGAGTGTTTCTGAATTGCTGCTCCCTCACCCCAGCTCCCTCTGGTCAGCTACCTGATCTGCTCCCAGCTACCTGTTGTGCTAGAAAAGGATTATCTCAAGGTTATTTTCACATCACATATCAGTGATGTATATCCTTTCCCTCTTCTGTTTTTTAAATAGCATCTCCTCAGGGTCTAAAGTTTCAGCTTTAAGCCAGACTTTTTTTTTTTTTGTTAAAATCAAATGGGATTATTTTGAGAACCAGTCCCTGAAATTACTTTACACAAGCAAAATGTATGGGCATTTAGGTCATCTCAGCCATACAGGCTGTTGTTGGAATCACTTTGTGATAAGTTCTTATTAGTACACATTTGTGTTAAGATAGTTACAATGTAAAAAAATAAAAGGAAAGAAAAAAGTTGTGTCATCTCTGTTGCAGGCTGGAAATGAGTCTGAGAGGTCAAATGAGCTTTAAGTACCCAGTAGCATGGACCCATGTCAAAGGGTTCCTGGAACTGGCTTGTCTGAACTCAGGACCTCATATGAACAAGTCTTTTGGGATGTCACAAGTACTGATCTCGGGTCTGTGTGTAAAAATGTGTCTCTTTTGCCCAGTATCCCCCTGCTGTTTACCTTGTTGAATATTTAACCAGTTCTTAGTCTATGTGACAGTATTCAAATCACTGAGCCTCAAAATTCCTAACAGAGGTGTGGGAGAGGATGGGTCCCACCAGAAAAATTTCTACCAGTCCCAAGAAACTAGGCATCTAGTTTCTCCAAACCAGGGGACTTTTATTTGAGCCTTCTGTGCTTTTATGCAATTTTCTGCCCCTCTAGCTTTTGACCTATGCAGACCAGCTCCCCCTCCCTGGCAGGAGGCACCTTGGCTGTATGCAGAAATACTTGGCTTGGCCAATGAGGGCATCTCCAGCCCCAAAGCCCCAAACCTTTCGGGTGCTTTGAGGAATGGAGAGCTTATCTCCACAGCAAGCATGCTTGCTCTGCTCCCAGCTTTGTGGGCTCTTCCTGCTGCTCTTTTAATTTAGAGAGAGGCGTATTTTGGAAAATGGCTCGCCGTGCTGTCACCAGAGAGCTCTGGCTGTGGTTCCACACTGGCTGGTACCAATGCCTCAGAGGTGAATTCAGGTGCAAATCTGACAAGACAAGTATAAATGGCAAGGCCAGAAATAATAGCTTTAAAACACAATCATTCCCTTAGGCTGACGCTCCTGCCCAGCAGCACGGCGGGTTCTCAAGGAAAAAGCAGTGGTAGAGAAAGCAGTTTCAAAACCTTTTTCTGAACTTTCATGGTGTCATCCTGTAATCTTTCTACACTGGGAAAATCCTTACACCTGTGATCTGCATTAACGGTGCTGAGCGCCTGAATGAAGAGTGAGAATCAGACTCTAATTACGAGATATTCATCATTACATAGAGTTTGGCCAGAGGGCCTCGTCCCTCTCTTTTTTCAAGAATAATTGCAAAAATAACATGAAGTTCTGCAGCTCTCAGAGCTGAAGCTGAACCTTCTGACATTTCACCCCTTCACCAGGATGGCTCCTGGTGGCCACCATGCCCTTAATTTTCCATGTTAACTAAGGAAAAGGCTCTTTCCACCACCATGTGCTTTCCTCCTTCTCATTCCAGCACCAAGCAGCAATTCCCACTCTTCCCCATAACCTTCAGCTTCCCTGAGCCTAAATGTATGACAAAGACAGACCTTTAAAATGTTGGACAGAGACCCAAATTGAAGGGCACTGTGATAAATTCTGGCAGTGGTTTGACATGATGGGAAATTCATTCCTCCCACATAAATTATTTTCTGCACTTTTCAGGCTTTAGCCTTTTACTGTGCATTTTCAGCAATAAACAGTGAAATATGACATTATTTACTTGTGAAGCACTAATAATGCGTACACGCCATAAAACCCGATGATGCTCTGGAGAGCTCGCAGTCACCAAGATAAACACGGGGAAGACAGAACGTCACCGAGACCCCGTGCGGGGACAGCCGCCCGAGCCCCGGCTGCTTCCCTGCTTTATGCCTCCCTGAAGCATCACTGCTTGCAGCCAGCCCAATTTATTCCCTGCTGACTTAGCTCCCCAAACACATGGGTTGCCCTGTCCTTTAGGTTAGGGTTGATCTCCCCTGGTTTTATAAACATCCCTGAGCTACTCTGTTGCTACCTGACCCAGCTTGTTTAGTGACACATCCCCGGTGGAGCTGAGCTCAGCAGGGGCTGCGAGATGGGGTAAAACCTGAGCCTTGCTAAACCCCACCGCAGGGCTGCGGTGCTCGGGCGCAGTTAACTTGGCATGGCTGGCTGCAGGGGCCGAGTGTCGGAAGTGATTTTCAGCATGTGTGCGTGGATAATGCCATAATGAAGTCCAGCTAGTGTAACTTTTCTGTATGATTCATTTTTTTCTTGAGGCCTTTCATGCTGATGTGGCTTGAATTAATGTTACTGAGCTTTGGGTTAGCTTAGCCTGGCTTTGTGTGTTCAGGCATAGCTATGCCCATGCCGTGTCCTCGTACCCACACCATGTGCTTGGCACTTCTGTCCTTGGCTTTGTGGGTCGGGAGCTGGCTGGATCTGCCAGCAACGTCCTCCTGGAGAAGGAGTTTATGGGGTGCGTTTGTGGCATCCCAGTGGTACCGTTTCTTTCGTTACGCCAAGCCAGGGAAGTTTGAGATGAAATTAAAGGTGAAGCCTGGGATGCCTACGGGTGCTAGCGAGGCTCTGAACCCAGAGGGATTCCTGTAAAAACCCCGGTAAGGGCTTGGGTTAACTGTGTGGGGTAGCTAGGTCACCCTTTGAATCCCTCTGGACTTTGGCAGTGTGAGGAGTGCGGTCTGGTTACCGAACCCTCAAAATGTCTGAGAGACGAGAGCTGGCAGCGCGGTTAGCCTGTCTGCGAGCGGGGAGGAGGAACCTGGCCTCCTCCAAAGAAAATACAAAGTGGCTTTGGCCATATCTATTATCATTATTGGAGCTGTCAGCTGAGATTCAATACAGAGCTTTAGACAGATGTATCGAGGCCAGCTTCCACGCTGACTTACCACAGCAGAGAAGGAGCCAGCTCCTGTCTAATTTGTGCTCATTTAATCCCATTGATTTCATCAGAGCTATGGGTGAGGAGGAAGGCAGCAGCGGGCTCTGCAGACTACGGCTCAGGGCACCGGTTTGGCTCGACCCCCTCGTCCTCCCAGCACCATCCCCAGGAGATGACGGGGATCTTGTGCAAATCCCAAGACCAGCATGCAGGGATGAGCTCTTCCAGAATGAAAGATTTTGCTCTAAATCAAGTCACTGGGAAGCTGGACCATAACCCTTTCATTTTCTGATTTCTATTATTCTCCCTCTGCAGTACGTTTTTACAGCTTAACTGTTTTGTTCCATGTTCAGGCTGTACTGAGAAAGGGAGACCATTCACTGTTTTAGCAGAAGTTAAGCAAATACTTCTGTGTTTTCCAGCCCATTCCAGAGAGCTGTGCAGCGGTCAGTCTCAAAGAAGCAGGATCTCCTGAATTCTCCTGTCTGTTATAAAAATATTGTGTCAGGAGTTAGGTCCCTGTGGGATGCTGATTTACCTCGAGTATCTATACATTTCTGTAGAAAATTAGAATATTCAGAAGTAGTCAGTCTGTTCTAGGACTACAGCTTGAGTTTTCTGTCCAGATTAATTAAAGGGCTGGAGAGGTTGCGAATGTGATTTCTTCTTATCTTGTTCCAAAGTCCATGCAATATCTACAGAGTTTCAAAGTTATATATGTTTTTTAAAAAAATCAATAGCAGTGGAGTTCTCATTATCACCAACCTACAAATAAAATTGTACGAGAAGCCAAGAAGGGAAAACATCGGTGTGGAAACAGGTCTCGCCTTTATATTTGCGAGTGGATTTTTCCAGTGAGAAAAACTATTGAACAGCTGAAAAATTACTAACGCAAAACAAACCAAAACCCCCGTAATTATTACTGTCACCTCCTGTAGGTGAGGCTTTAAAGAGCAGTTATCTGAATACTCAGGATCAGGTACTTGAGGTGAAAGAGGTGTTGGATTTTGGCTTGGCCACCAAATTCCAGCCTGTGAATTCTTCTGTACCTTTTTCTCCATGGACAAGGACAGTTTAATAGTAGGACCCCACAGAGGACTTGGTAGGACCTCAAGGAATAGAGCCGAGTCCATTCTTTGGCCCTAAGAGCTAAATGCAGACCTCAAAGCGTCGCTTCTCCCATGTGCTGCTATTCAAATTGTTCTCATTAATTGGCAGTGTGGCATTTGAGATGAGGGGAGAGACTTTATACCTGTGAAGGTTGGTTTCTCCCATCCATCTCACAGGGAACTTGCCATTGCTCCCCTTATGCCCTCCATTGCTGCCGCCACCGGTCGGACCTTCGGATGGAGGAAGGCAGCTTTATTTTACCCAAGGGGCTGTGCCAGTTTGGGGCATCTGTTGGTGGCTGAGCACAAGGCTGGCAGGCTGGGCTGGGACCCTCCAGCCGCAGAGGGCTTCAGGTGTTGCCTCTGTTGTCACGTTTCTTCCAAAAGCCATCACCATAGCCCCATCACCCCCGGGGCTGTCAAGCACTGCCATCAGCAAGCAGCCAGGTCAGCAAAGCTGCTGGTGCCCTTTTAGCCTGCTGTGATAAACACATAGTCACAACAGTTTTATAACACAGCTCAGAACAGGATGTGCCATTCGTTACGAGGTCGAATTTGTGCCGGCACATAGCTGTGAGTCACGGCAGGTTTCGATTGGGATTTCTGATTTCTGAACAAGGACTGATGAGGCTGCTTGGTAGCTCCCATTAATCTCCTTTCCCATGAGCTCTGCGTGGCTGCAGTTGAAGAGGTTTTGTGTTTGCTCTCACTCATTTGCACAAAAGGTGATGGTGCAACGGGTCTGACAGCCAGGACACGGATGGGAAGGATCTCCTCTGAGTTTCAGGCCAGGGATTTCACAGCTGTCCTTTGTCACTTCTCAGTGGTGCCTTGGAGAAATGCAGCTGCAGAGAGAGGTCTCGGTCCGTGTTCCTGAGACGTGGTGGCTCGGGGCAGCTCCTCCAGGGATGAAGGGAGTTGGTTCTTCCGGTGGGGCCAGGGTATCCCATCGCTGGAGAGTTTCTTAGTGGCATAAATGACTGCCCACTGTACTGATACCAGTGTCTGTAAGCAGCAAAGCCACCTATGCTTTCGGCTTGGGAGGCTTCCTGCTCAACGTTGCGCGATTTAGGTCTCTCCTTAGTATTTTAGGAAGCTTTCAGACCAATTAAATCTTCAATGATCGCCTTTCAGCTCCTTGCGCAGTGGCTTTGCTTCTGCCTTTGTTGCAGAGTAGCTGCATGTCTGTGTATCAACTGCCCTAAACACACCCGGGACAAGACAAAGATTCATCTCCCTGCTCCCTCTCTCTCCTCCCCTGACCATGCTCTGCCAAAGAGGGGAGAAACCAGCAGCCCTGGGTTCACAGTCCTGGGAAGCCAAGGGAATTAGTTTTCTGTTGAACCCTTCATTCTCCAGATAGCAAAACACTTTGTGAAGTTGGGGCCTGTAGGGAAGCAGAGCTGCTATTTATGTGATCAATAAAAAGTTTTACACGGAGCCTTGGATGCTCACAAAAGATGGGAAAGAATGTAGCTGAAACAGCTCTTCACATGAAAACAAGATGTTTATTGGTATTGAAACACCCTGCTAGGCTGAAATCAGATGCCAAGAGATGTGAGCTCAAACGAGGATGGTTCCCATTGGGGAGGGGAGAGGAGCAGGCTGGCTTTTTGCATAAGAGGAGCTAAAATTTCCCTATCATTATGTGTAATAATAGAAGGATAAATGCGCCGCATGGTGAGATGATTGAGGTTGGAGCCAAGGGGGACAGAGCCAATAACATTTTATATATTTTCCTGCTATATGAATGCTTCACACCTTGAACTACTTTTCCTTGATTTTCTTTTTTTTTTTCTTTTTTTTTTTTATTGAGGTAACAGCCAATAAAAGAAACTAATGCGTTAGAAACCACGTAAGCAATCTCCCACTGAGCTTTATTCCCCACAGGCTCGTTGCATCAAAGGGAAGGCAGCAAAATAGGGCGACCAAATGCTACGTAAGAGTGAAAACGAGTTGGCTGCTGCCTGCTCTGTCCCAAGCTCGGGGCAGGTCACGTTGCCTGCAAGGACGGGTGGGCTCCTGGGGACCATGGCAGCCACCTGAGCCGGGGTGAGGAGGGCATTTGGGGGCTTTACCCAAGGCAGCACAGCTTGTGCCTTTGCTCTTCATTCCTTCTTCCCCACTCCTTCAAATGCAAATACTTCTCTCCAGCTTCCTGTGCCACCTCCACACTTCGAGAAGAGGTTTCTTGCTGCAGTTCCTCTCTTGCTGCATTTGAATCCTGTTTTCTGGCTGGAAAGTGCAGAGAGACAATTTATCCCCTGTACCTCCTGCCTGCCCCTTCACCAGCGAGGGTAGTTTCATCCCACTCACGATGTCTTCCTTTCCTCACTCCACTTTACTGACCTCAGCAATGTCCAATTAGCAAATCTGGGCCTCCCATACGCAGCAGATATTATTTCCACCTCATTTAAAGTTTACCACTCTGCCAGTTTTTGTTGTGCTCTTTCCAGCACTCGGTAATTTTGCTCCATAATAATGGATCAGCGTCTCGTAATTAGTGCGAACCATGGTGCTACATCCTGGGAAACAAGACACGGTGAGAAAACATTGACTGTCTCTTGTGCTTCCTGGGAGACATCAACCCTGAAGTTTCAAAGTGGTCTGGAGGGGGCAAATGCTGGTTATTGCACACAAATGTAGCCCATGAAAAGTGCAGCACTAAACTATGCTCTGGGTACGAAGCCTTGGAGTCAGCACAGAGCAGTCGCAGCAACACGATACACAACTTTATCAGGGGCTCTGAAAGTTGGAGTAAGGACTTTCTGCAGGATAAACTCCAGGCTTTTTGTAAAGGCTCGTCCTTCTAAACCCTGCTAACTCCACAGCTGGTGCATTTGCTCAGTGGGGTGGGCAGTGCAGCTCAGGGTGTCCACGTCTTAGCTGTTCTTCTCTCCTACCCTGTGCAAGCCACCGTCAGGGAGCTGCTCTTAATTTCCTGCGTTACCTAGCCACAAGCAGTGCTGCTGGTAACAAGCTCTGAAAAGACACAGGGAAAGAGCGTTAGGAGATAATAAGTCTTATTTACAGCTTGGAGAATCTGCATTTTAGAGCGAGACACTGTACTTAAGAATCAGGAGAGACAAAGGGGCACCTTGCAAAAGTGTGTGTTGCCTGGGCAACATCAGCATCTGCATCCCCGCATCTCCCCAGCCCCGTGCTTAGCAAATACCCTCGCTGCGGTGCTTCCGTGCACGCCCAGACTTACACTTCGCTTCCTCTCACTCCCATCTGCAGCTGCTTCTCCAAGGTGAATGTACAGGGATTGGCACAAGAAGCCTGCATATGCCGCTGGCAAGAAATGAATCTTCCATCACTCTTTAGGCTTGTCTCACCTGCTGTGCTCCGCAGAGTCCCAGGTCTGTGCTTGCACGCGGCGTGGGCTTCGCCCCACACACATGCCTGCAGATAGAGCCGGGCACAGTTGTGCCCTCCCTGTTTGGAGCTGAACCATAGATCCTGTGCATCTGGCTGTGTCTTATCTCACAGTTACATTTATGTAGTAGTTACGCTTGAGGACAGATGCTTCCCCCCCCCCCCTCGCTATTTTTTTTAACACTGTAAAAGAAAAACACACTCATCTTCCAGAGCTGGGAGTTCTCTTGACAGCAGAACAGTGTGATCGATGTGCCAGGGCATCATTTCATCAGAATATCAAGCCATGAGGTTGGCTACTGCCATTCATTCTTGTTGTTTGAATCCTCTTGATGTGTAAGATCACATTAAAACCCTGTAAGAGAAAAGTGCTGCATATCTCCTTGTCAGAGAGGACTATGCCGGTTCATCCATCCAGCCCCAGGACAATGCAGGTGGAGAGGAGGTCTTCGTCGGACCATTCGCTGAAGGTGAAACAAAAAGCTCTGCAGGTACCTAACCCCAGTCCAGCTCCGGTTTCCGAATGAAGAGAAGGACAACTTTCATGGCATTTTGCTTCCAGTTTTCTCCACCCTGGTCATTAAAATGTTGGGGTTTTCCTTTCATCTTGCCAATGACAAAACCAATTTGTCTTTCTTGCACCTTTTACTGATGTTTTTTTTTAACATCTTGAGCAGTGGGCTGCTGGCCAGGTTTCTGAAGGTGTTTAAGCATTAACAGATGCAGCTGGGTACCTGGAGGGATTTTTCAAAAGCACCTTGCTGTAATTGTTCATGATATTCTTCACTTCCAGTCATCATCTCTGGTAGCATCCCTATTCCTGCCAGCATTGCATTTCCTACTGCAGAACTGAGGTGGATTTTGCTTCTTTTCTTACTTTCAGTCCCAGAACTCCAGGAAAGTGTACAAATGGGGAACAAAATGGGCAAAATTTGCTGCAGATGGTTACATTTGGGTAGACTGTAGTGTCATCAGAAAGTAGTGATCTGAGGTTGGCCCCCTCCGCCGGGACAAGCTGCAGGAGCCATCGCAGCCCAGGGCTGTTATTAAAGAGCGAAGGGATCCGCAATTTCCATCCTGCACTGCCATCTATAGTGCAGCAAACACCACTGCAAAAATCAAACCAGCAGCCAAAAAAATACCCAGCTGAGGCGGCAGGCTGCGAGAAACCTCAGCACAATGAATGAAGTTAGCAATTTAGGGGCCATGGTCCATCTTGTGTTGGACTGGACCAGAGTGGGGGAGCTTGGGATGTGAGTCCCACCCGCCGGGCATCCCTAATTTTGGGGGGTTTGCAACACAACTTCAGCCCATCCAAATCAACACAGAAATGGCCAGCTTTCTCTGGGGGACAGCTTAAGATATACTAAATCAGAGGCATGAAACCAAAACCCATTTTGACTCTGATGAGCAAAGGGAATTTCTCTTTATCTTTGATTTTGAAACCAGATGTTGCTTTCATGCTCTGAAACCTCCGAAAGAACCAAATGGATTTTCTTCAAACTCCTCACAAAAAAATTCACCTTTGGGCTGCGAACAAGCTTAAGAAATTGCACCGTGATGGAGATTTTTTTTTCCCCTCCTCTCTTCCTTTTTTTGATTTGGAAAGTTAAAAGGATCCTAAAATAGAAGCTGAGAATTGGATTAAACGTCCCTTTGTTAACTCTTAGCACTGCTCCAAGTCTGCAATTATAATCTCTTAAGGTGCCTGGCTCCCATCCCTCTCACACTTCCAGCTGTCACATCTTTTATTAAAATAACTGCTAAAATAACACTGAGGACCAGCTCATCTCTGGTGCAGTCTGAAGAGGGAGCTTTCCTGAGAAAACTCAGAGAAAGCCCAGGTTTGGCCCAGTTTCGCATGCCTCCAAAATTGACCTGTGGAGTCGGGGAAGGAGATGGAGGTCGCAAGACCTGGGGAGCCCTAGATCAGGAGAAACCTCCTTGTGCTCCTCATGGCCCACCAGCATCCTTTGGCAGGAGGGGCAGAGGAACAGCGTGGTGAGAGCTTTGGCCTGGACCGTTTGGTATTGAAATATCTATCCTGAGACCCGCAATGCCAACACAGCGGAAAAATAGCACAGCCAGTTCCCCAGGAGGAATGGATAAATACCTCTCAAGTAGCTTTTCTGGCCTAAATCTAGCTGCAAAGGAACATGAGAAATAAAAGTTGTAGGTACATCATATGCATGTCATGTGTAGTTACCCAAGAAACCTTGTAATACTGTGGAAATACGAATTTTGCTCCCATCAGTTCTATTTTTCAAGATCAAGCTCACAAGCAGCTTCCAACAAAAAGGTCATGCGGGATGCCTGATCCCAACAACAGCCTCATGGTCATATTCATCGATGGTCTTGGGAAATGCATATCTACCTTACTACAGTCGCTTTCTGCGTAATATGGGAATACCTAGGAGTGTTGGATGCTTGGGAAATGCTTTCATTGACAAAGGATGGGCCAAAATCACCAGCTCCTTCTCTCCTCATTAATTTTCAGTGCCCCTCATTTGCGCTGACGAAATATCTTGCATGAGTAATTATTCCCAGTCTGAACACGGAGCAGACAAAGCCCTACGTCAGTAGGGAAGGAAAGCAGGGTGGGCTTTGCCGGTGTTCGAATAAGGGATTTCAACCAGCCAGGAGTGCTGGAGATCGAGAGGGAGCCATTCGTGACCTCTGGCAGGGATTTGGTGAGAGCAGCCCTTCGTGTGGAGGAGCTGGACAGGCTCTGTGCAGATGGCTGCGTTAGCTTGGCCACTAACTGTTTTAACAGAAAATTATATGCTAAATCAAGCACTGGAAAACAAATTGCACACTCAGCTTGGCTGGAAGGCCAGCCTCTGCCACAGACGGCTTTTCTCAATGGAGGCACATCCACCTCCCGCGGGACCTGCCGCCGTGATTTGCCTTTAGCAATGTTGGATGGCTGGAGCAAAAGCCAGAGTCTCCAGGGCAGCTTCAGCACGTGGGTGCTGCATTTGCTGCCAAAGCGTGGGTATTTTTTTCAGGTTTTCCACTAAGGAAAGCGTACGGCATGGGGCTGCCTGCTGGAGGCTTGGCTTGGGGTGGAAGCGGAGCAGGAGGCTTCCCCAGGGAAGGGCTGGAGCCTGCTTGGCTAGAGCCCTTTGGGCAAGCCAAGACGTTCCTGGAGGGATGAGATGCGGATTCGTGTGGCCTCGTGAAAGGGCAGCATCTCCTGCTCTTGAGCTGGAGGCAGGAAGGGGTAAACCAGAAACTCACTTTAGCATCTTAGCTAACGAAATCCGCAGTAAACCCCCCTGTTTACACCTACAGTAATTCCTCCCCTTGCTCTTGCAAGCCCAGTTCAATTTTCTTTTTATTCTTGTGCATGTATCTGCAAATGGCCGATTACTGGTGTTAGACCCTGCCAATAAACTGTATGCTTTTTATTTGTTTCCTTTCCTTGCAGAGTCGGTTAGCATTAAATACCACTGCAGCGTGTGGAAGGGGTTGAGGTAACGCCTTGGTGGCCACATAAAACAAGTTATTACTGAGCATGGCCCCGCTTTCTCACAAAAGGAGCCCTTGGAAGATGCAGCAGCTGGTATATGGGTATTTTGATGACCATAAAAACTTCATTTTACTTTTATTGCTATTGAAAAGCCCTGGATAGGTGCATTTCTCATGCAGCTGATTAATCTGAGGTTAGAGGCCACCGCGCCAGCAATTACAGGATGTGTACCTTTGTGCGTATGGAAGCAGCGTATCTCAACCTCTTTCCAAAAGAAAATCAAAGGCAAAGCGTTGCTAGCATGGAGACACAAAGAATACCCTCCCTTTTTCATCTGAGACTGCAGCGCGGGCTCGCTGCGCCCACTTAGGCTCCTTTCAGCTCCCAACAAGCCGCTGGGTTGCCTAGCAATCCTAACAATATTTTATGAGGCCTTAATCCAGAGGCACATTTTGCTAATGCCGAATTTTAGTTAGAAGCTCCAGGAGAAGCACAGAGGAAGCCTGAGATAACATCACTCCAATTTATTACAGCCAGGGTACAGGGGGAAAAAATAAAATACCTAATTATCATGATGGGCATTTAGCATTAAGGTCTTGCATCGTAGCCTGTGAGCCAGCGTGCTGCCAGGGGTGGTCTCCATGCCATCAACCAACTGTAGCAACACAATCACATATCTGTGAATGTGCCAAGGCTCCAAAGAGGCACCTCTGAAAGGAACCGACTGCTGGTGGCCAGGCTTCCGAGCAAACATCTAATGGTAAGAAACAATGAGGGAAAGAAACTTCTGGCTGAATGCGACAGAAAGGATTCAGTACGACCAGTTGTTGCCACCCCACTGTTGGGTGCCTCCAGGGCAGCCTGCCTCCTTCGCCCAGGGTCATGCCCCAGGGTGACTGATGCTGGGAATTAAATGGGCTGAAGGGACAGTGGGCTCCAGCATGGCTTGGAGAGCCTTGGAGGACCTGCAAACTTTGGTCCCCCACTGCCTGGGCTGGTTGTCCAGCTCCACCCTGGCGAGGCCCTCTGCGTGTGCGCAGCTCCCCAGAATCAGCAGGATCAGGGCTGTGTGCTCCCAGGTCTGCGCTTGGCGAGGTGATGCACTGAACTGGCCCTGCCTGGACGGGACATCCGTGGCACAAATTGTCCCGGCTGGACCGCGGCACTGCTGACGGCAGAGTCCTGCCTGGGTGACTGGTTGTCATCTCTTCACAGCAGCAAGGTCTGGACGCTGAGCGGGGACACGATGGGGACAGGTCTGCTGATGGAGCGGTGGGCGGGTGGAAGGAGGCTGGTGAGTGATGACATCCACCAAATTACTTTCTGCTCTAAGCCATATGGGAAAACAGAGGTACCAAAATTCATAAATCTCTTTCAAATCACATTCCCTTGGTTTCTCCCTCTCTAGCCCCAAACGGACGTATAACCCAGGAATAACCAAGACCTTGGGGTTAGAGTCAATGTTTCTGAAGGCTACAGAGTTCCTATTTTTGTCTTGTAGTTTGGCTAATGCAAACTTTGTCCAAGACTCAAACTTTGTAAAAGTTACTTTTAATGGTTGGGGTTTTTAAATCTGACCTTAAAAAAAAAAACCACCTTTAATTTTGCCAAAGATTACTCCATAATAGTAATCTCTTGCTAACATAAACTGAATTCCATCCAACCATTAAACTCTTACATTATTATTTTGTTGATGAAGAATGACCTTTGGTTAAATTCAGCAAGTTTCATTTCTGTAAAACATGTATTTATAAAAAAAATCAATAGACATGTTTTCATGCCTTCTTATTTCTCTCTCCCTGTTTTTGGCAGGTTTTTATTTTTTTTTTAATTTCCAAGGTGCATAGGTTTTTCTCTAAGCAGGTAAACATATCCCCTCCTGCAAGCGCATTAACATGAGGGAACTGGTAAGTTAAAATTAAACAAAAGGAGACAAATTTCCTTGATTTTTTTCACTGGCCAAGCTGAAGGACAAGTAAATTGTTTTTTTAAAATCCTTTCACTTGTAATACTGTATGGTATTATTAGTAATGTAAGTAAGTAAAACTGTTTATAGATGTTTTTCTGAAGCTGACAGTGTGCCCTTAAAGTGATGTGTGATCATCATAAATCCAGGGTTTTCCAGCAGTAACAGCAAATGCCCTTACCACGCTGACATATCTAACTAATGCAACCAACTAGAAAGTGGAGCACAGAATGGGAAAAGGAGAGAGTTTCACACTTCATCCAGGATTTTACTGGAAACCAGCATTAGTGCTGGAAATACAATCAAAGGTTAGCCTTGCTCAGTGCTTTAGAGGTGTCTGTGAAACAGCAGGACATTTGCAGGAGAGTCCCTCCCCCAGCATCTGCTCCCTGCTGAGAGGCTCCAGTGATCTCCAAGGACGTTCAGGACTCACTGACAACAAATATGGTTTACAAGTGCCTTTGCTAGTCCCTACTTCAAGGCTAACCTGCTGATGGCCAAAGCCAAGAACAGGTCACAGCAACTTCAGATTTCCTCTGCTGGGATGCTGTGCAGCGGCTGAAGTCCAGGGCTGTTCCAAGATGGGTGCCTGGACACCTTGGCTGGGTCCATGTCAGGGCACTGTACTCTTTGCCTCTGCCCTCAGTCCCCTATCCCTTATTTGAGAAAAAACAAAGCCACGTGAAGACTGGCCATCACCTCCGTCCTCTAGGTATGACCCAGCCGGGAGGGTGTCCAGCGTGTACATGGATCCTCGGCATGCTCCAAGCCAGCAGCCCTGAGCAGAGTGAGATAGGCTGAATCCAGATGTTTTCCTTTTTTTCTGGCATGGCTTGGCCCAGTGGTGTTTTTTCCCTTTGGAAGGAAAGCTTTCGGCATCCAGCTCTTCACGAGCAGGTTGATAGGCGATAGCTGGTTAAAAGAGAAAAGGAGGTTGTTCGTTTCTGGAGGGGGAATTTGTTGCAGAAGCACTTGAACGCAGCCGTCCCTGATGCCCGGGACGATGCTGGGTCCAGGCCAGGGGCTCAGATATTCACGACATAAAGGTGATATAGCAACGAGGCCATTTACACACATAACCTACCATGGGTTATAGATCTGATTCCAGACTGCCCTGACCTTCTGTGTGTGGTTTCTGCCTGTGAAAATATAGGAAGGAAGTCGGGATCAGGTGTGACCACTGTGGTTTTGGCAGCACATTACACTGGCTGTATATCATGATAGATACGTCATCGCAGGTGTGAATCATGACATAAGGTTTTGGACAGTAAACATGCAGGTCCTGTGTTTTTTGTTTCAATGTTTCCTAATAATACAGGGCAAATTCTGTAGCTTTACTGGCTCCTCTAGCTACTTGAACGGGCTGTAAAGCAAGATATTTAAGATCAGCCATTTCCAACCCTCCAGACAACTCATGGAGCTTGTTTTCAGCAGCGACAGGCAGTATATGTCAGTTACTCACAGAAGTCCAAAACCATATTCCTTTTGGGCTGAAATGTTTCATGTTTGCTATCAGCTTTTATACTTATTGGTTCAGTTGGTTTTAGCTGTTGAAAAGTATGTGGGGCTTTTTTATCTCTGTTCGCATCGATAGAAAGTGAGAAAATGAGATCATTCAAAAATGACTAAAGCAAATAACTCAGGCCTGGCTTGTGTTATGTATTTCACTGAGGTCTAAGTTTCAAGCCAAATTGAAAGAAAGTTAGCTGAGCGGGTTTAAAGCTCAAAGCGCCCACACCAGTGTAAATTTTATGAATTATTTTAATTGCAACCCACAAAATGGTATTGCTTTTGTAAAATTATCTTGACAACAAATGGTCTTGTTCAAGGCTTTCCAAAATGGTCTATCATACATCAGATAGTCTCTGGCATGGATTCTAGAAAAGCGACAGCGTTTCTACATGGGGAATGAGCAGATCATATAATATCTTAGGGAATGGCAGAGTCTGGGCATCAGATGTTCCTAGGTCTTTATTGTATTTCAGAGAACTTGCTGTGAAAATATATTCTTGATAAGTGTGATTTGAAAAAAATCTCTGTGAAACCTAAACAAACTGTGATAGAAACATTTCCAGCATACTGCAGTTTACAGTAAACAGGATCACAGCTGATTTAAAAATGAAAAAAATGCATTACTATAGAAAGAACAATCTTTCCAGGCTGTGCTGCTCTTGGGAGGGAGCTAACAGATGCAGCTTCTCATTTAGCCCCATCTCACCAGGCACTGAGGCCGCTGCTCAGCGCCCAGCACGAAGCACACAGCACCTTGCAGGAGGCAGCCCTGACCAAACAGGGATTAAGCAATGCCCGCCTCGCACTAGGTCCCACTGCCTGCATGCCTTTTTCAGTCTCCGATACTGCTCCCTTCAGCATAGCAGCCTACTGGCAGTAGAAAAAAAATGGTGGGTTTGCACCCTTTTGTGAGCTTTTGGGACCCCCCACCACATTTCTGACTCACTGGTGTTGTTTTCTTCCACCTTCTGCTGATTAAAAGCGGTGCGGGAAAAGAAAGAATTCCTCTACCAATGTATCACCTCCTCCACAGGCGAACCCTTTCTTACCAGGCCATCTGGCTTAAAACCTGGCTCAGAGCCGCTGTGAAAGAGTTGCAAAGCTGTTCTTTGATTGAGGAGGGGTATTTACGGGTGTCCCAGGTGGGATTAGGGCTCTGCTGGGCTCCCCAGACCCTGAGCGGCAGGTCACACCCTCGATGCCACTGCGAGCATCACAGGTGCCCTCCTGGTCAGAGATCCGCATTGTGGATGCAGCCTCTGCAGGCAGGCAGATTGATACGGGTTGCCCCAGATCAGGACCGAGTGTCTTACATCAGAGATGTAAGGATCAGTGTTAAAAGCAGAGATCATGCAACAGAATTGAGAAAACAAGTAGCAAACCCACAGGAGGCTGGGTCAGACACCGTGCGAGTGTGTGTATGTGAGCCAGATACTATCACGTGCTTGAACATGTTCTAAAACAATGAATTTTATTTAACTTCTTGCAGCCACTTGGTTAAGAAGAAACTCCTAGCAGACACGTAGAAGTGCAAGCCCCTTTTTGCTCCTGTGTCGCAGCGCCGTGATTTCCCTGAGACAGAAAGCAGAATTAAAACCCATCCAGCTGGAGAGAGAACTGCGGCTGCTCCCGAGCGCAGGTGCGTTGGGGAAAGTAGCTCCACAAATACAGAGCACATTGTACATCACTTACATTGCTTCAAATTAGTTTGGACAAAAACCACAATAGTGTTTAACATCTATTTGATGGCTGAGGGAAAGGAAAGGAAAAAGGGTTGCGGGGAGCTGGGCAGGAATTTGAGGGAACGCTGCCCTCTTGTATTTTATCTAAGTATTTGTGTGATGCAGGTCCTGAAGTCTCTACTCGCTTGCTAATGACGCACACTTTACATCAGTGGAAGCCCTATTGCCCTTAGCCCCATCAGATTGGCACCGCGCTCGAGAGAAATGCTGGACTGGGCTACCGTGGAGACAGCAGAGCCTCTTTTCCTTAGACTAATTGCTTTCCTTCGCTCTTCTCCTCCTGCTTCCCCGGGTCAGGGCTGTGTGCATTAGGCTAGCTTTCATTGTGAGCATCAATGTGTTGTCTAGCTGCTGGGTAAATACATCAAGCAGCTCACGCCCAGCGTGCAGCTCTCATCGTTCCTTTCTGTCGAAGCTGCTTTTCAATTACGCTTTGGTCTGGGGGTAGAACAGATTTCCTGCGGTGTCGAAGACGGGCAGCTTCTTTGCTGAATTGGGGCTTGATAAATATGTATTCAGTCTCATGCATCAGAATAGTAAGCAACAGCCGTATGAAGTGCTATAGAAATGCAGCATTTCACTTAGAGAAACCAAGTGTTTTTAAGCAGATGCCAGGCAGCAGATAAATGCAGAAATGTACCCTTTTATCACTGTTTTTGCAAGATTTGTGTTTGCCCAATGCAGTGCTATCTGGGTGACCATAACAACCCACTACATTCATTTGCCTGCAACTGATAGTGGAAAACAGATTCCTGCCGTGTATCGCTGTATTGAGACAGACACACTGCCAAACAAATATTTGACAAAGGACAGTCAGGTTTTGCACTACTCTCTGAGCAACACCGACTCTATCCTAGCTACTTTCTTGTCTTGCTGTCCCCTTCCCAGCTGCTTTGTTTGAATGTTTGATGTCTCCTCCCGGTTCAGGTTGCCCTACAGACATGGCAGAGCAGAGCAGCAGCTCGGAATGGTTCAAGGTGTCTCTAAGAAGTGCCAGGTGGGATTATTTCTGTGTGTGCACAGGCAGTCATACTTGTAGGGGGTCTCAGCATTGTACCACGCTAATGCTCGAGCACGGTCCTTGCTGGAGTGAGCTCGCAGCTGGCCAGTTTGGGTGGCCAGGGATGGCCAAGGTGCTATTCCCGCATCTGAGCACTGCACCCATGCCTGGGCACATCGCGGGGGTGGCACAAGGACAGTGCTGTCCCCCCATCCCAGCCCCAGGTCCCGCTGGGGCTGCTCCCCACCTCAGCTCCCTGCAGCTCGCGGTACCTTGCTGGCAGCTCCTGGCCATCTGAATATCTTGGCAGGGAACTTGTACAGTCAGGAAGTCTGGCCACACCTGCAGACACATCCGTCTAAAACCCTGCCGAGGAAAATGAACCACTTTAAAGTCAATCCAGCCATACGGGATGAGATTAATTTAACTCAAACAATTTTGAGTGCATTTACATCAGGCATTTACACTGGGGCAGCCGGCTTGACTTTAAGCAGGATTAGCTGACTGGAGGAGCGCAGAGCGTTTCCTTGTCTGAAGGGCCCTTGGTTTGATGCTGTTGCCGGGTGGATTAGAGCTGAGCAGAGCGCTGGAAGCTGCCGAGCAGAGCGCTCTGTTCCTCACAGCGCGAGGAGCTTAGGGAACGGATGCCGCAGGCAGACAGGCTGGTGAGACACGATGCTGAGCACAACCCATCGGGCAGCTCGGAGGAATCCTGTTTCTGTACACCGCTTGATCACATTTTGCATGAAGCTGGGATTTATCTCAGTGGCAGTGCTGGCTTAAGCAGCAAATTCCACACAGAAGAAATTTCCAGGCAGAAAGAAAAAGACTTGTTAGAAAAAGGATCTCAACGACTGGCGTGGCGGGAGTGTCTCGGTGGCTGCAGAGTGACCGTGACACGTGTGGACATGCCCGTCGGCATCTGCAGCTCCACCGTCCTAAGCTGTGCCGGGTCCTCTCTGAGCCCTCGGGAAGCTTCTGAGCAGCATGAGGACCTTTGCAGCCGGCCTCACGTGCCAGCCCTGGGGTTATTCCCTGGCTGAAGCTGCAGAAATCTGTAGCCTGTATCCAGTGTGGGAGAGGTAACGGGGCCCAGCCGCGGCAGCGACATGCCTCTTGGCCCCACATCAGATGGGTCCACAGGGCTGCCTGCAGTGCTGGTACTCAGAGCCACCGCCCCGCTCCTGCCCGTGCCGGGGCTGGTTCCTGCCTTGCCAGCCCGCAACATATTTTCCCATGTGGCCATAGAAACATCTACTGGCAACATCTGGTAATGGCCTCACCATGTTTCTGATCCTTTTGGGCTCCTTCTGTCCAAATGACATGTTTTGGGGTTTTAGAAAAGCCTTAGACATGAATTAAAATCTCTCCGGAGCTGCCTTCTCTTTTTTTTTGGCAGGTCAAACACTGCTCTGCTAGGAAGTGCCACCTCACCTGCACCCACACACCTGCCTACCAGCTTGGGCACATTTTTAAGCACACTTAACAGCACTCACATCCCGGCGTGAACGGGCAAAAGGCCTGAGCTAGCTCTCCCGTCAGGCAGTGGGCGACACCAGCTCTCACCTACCAAATGGCCACATTTCACTTTCTGGCCACGAGTGTTTGCTGATGCTGAGTGACTTGGGGCAGGAGCTCAGGCAGACGGGTGCGAGCAGAGCAGCTCCCTGCTGGGGCCCGGGTTATGCCGCTGCTGTGTGCCATGACCCCGCTTATTTGCTCCTTGCCATCCGAGAGCACTATTTCAGCTGTAATTTAATTCCAGGACTCGTGTATCCATCTCCCTCCTCCCCATGCCCCCTCCAGGAATGCCTTTCCTCCTTCTCCTGCCCGGGGACTGCAACCTTTCACCGCGCTCGGCTTGGCTCAGTCTCGCTGGAGAGCAGACACTGCTGCGTAGGAAGTGGTATCGGTGTTTTGTTAGACCGTACTTTTCTTTCTTCCTCTCGGTTGGTACTGAACTGTAGTGGCAAAGAGCACTCTTACTGAAGATGGTGTCTCAGGCGAGATGCCTGACTCAGGTCCCGACTGCTCAGCAGTCATTAAACATCTCAGGGAAGATGTTCCAGGAACAGGGATGTTAACCTTGTAGTCCTGGACTGATTCCAGCTCGTTTAATTACAGCCTTCATAGCTGAAATTTGCTCTGCACTTTTGACCGGTTATGGGGTTCTTTTTTTTTCCCCCATCTCCTCGAAGCTGCCGCATTCCCCACACGAGCCGACGCAATAAGCAGGTACGGCTGCTCCCTCTCCCAAGACTCTCAAACTCATCATATTTTCTGGTTACTTAACAATTCGGGATTCTGCAAAGTAGCAACGGCTTGCCCACGCAGAAGAGTTTTACCTGTTTAATCTGGATAATCTAACCAGTACAGAGTATACACGATCCACCTGTATGCCATTGTTGCAAAGTACATGACCTTTACCATTCATAAAAATAACATGTAATATAAATAAGGCTTGTGAAAAAAATACAGAAAGTAATTTGAAGTAAGAAATAATGTAATGCAAGCTAAAAACCTACACACACTCCTTTATAATGAAAAGCTATGTGATTATAAAGCCATATGAGTATAAAAACACGAGTACATACATATAAAGACCAGAGTGTGTGCACATATATAAACTGTATGATTATAAAAGTGTATTAAGGTGTTTTAAACTCACACCTTTGTGTCTCTGGGCTGAATCCCCCCCTTCGGCGAGCCTTTGAGAGCAGGGCAGGGATGTTAAAATCATGTCGTGATTAACCCCTGGCCTAACACTGGCATGAGGTTTTGGTGCAAGGACACGAGGCGCCAAGGAAACGCCACCTCACCCATCGCACGCTGGTTTGGAGACACGGGAGCCCCGCACCAAACAGCGGGCGATGCGCTGGGGCCCAGCCGTGGGGTGGATGTGTCCCTGCCCCGCAGAATGTTTGTTTGCAGATGGCACCAAGCTGGGTGGGAGTGTTGGTCTGCTCGAGGGTAGGAAGGCTCTGCAGAGGGATCTGGACAGGCTGGATCAATGGGCCAAGGTCAAGTGCATGAGACTCAACAAGGCCAAGTGCCGGGTCCTGCACTTGGGTCACACCAATCCCATGCAACGCTACAGGCTTGGGGAGGAGTGGCTGGAAAGCTGCCCGGCGGAAAAATATCTTAGGGTGCTGGTCGACAGCCGGCTGACCATGAGCCAGCAGTGTGCCCAAGTGGCCAAGAAGGCCAACGGCATCCTGGCTTGGATCAGGAATGGTGTGGCCAGCAGGAGCAGGGAGGGGATCGTGCCCCTGTGCTCGGCACTGGTGAGGCTGCACCTCGAGTGCTGTGTTCGGTTTTGGGCCCCTGACTACGAGAAGGACATTGAGGGGCTGGAGCGTGTCCAGAGAAGGGCAGCGAGGCTGGGGAGGGCTCTGGAGAACAAGTCTGATGAGGAGCAGCTGAAGGAGCTGGGGGCTGTTTAGTCTGGAGAAGAGGAGGCTGAAGGGAGACCTTATCACTCTCTGCAACTGCCTGAAAGGAGGGTGTAGTGAGGCGGCTGTTGGTCTCTTCTCCCAAGTGATAGGACAAGAGGAAATGGCCTCAAGTCACATCAGGGGACGCTTAGATTGGGTATTAGGAAAAATGTCTTCACTGAGAGTGGTCAGACATTGGACCAGGCTGCCCAGGGAGGTGATGGAGTCCCCATCCCTGGAGGTGTTCAAAAAGCACGTAGAGATGTGGCACTTTGGACATGGTTCAGCAGTCACGGTGGTGTTGGGGTGACGGTTGGACTTGATGATCCCAGAGGTCTTTTCCAACCTTAATGATTCTCTGAGAGACCGAGGGGGGAAGGGGCTGCAGGGGCAGTTTCTGAGGCGAATCAGCTCCCGGGCCCGGCACAGAGCGGCGGTCGCCCCTCAGCACCTGCCCGCGCAGCGCGGCCGGGCCTGCAGGGGGCGCCGCTCCCCCGCCCAGCCCGGCGCCG
>Ga0065711_1026493_pt1 | contig 68121 bp, 35 predicted proteins | sample Hoacrofraction12_FD_59098 | JGI IMG/M metagenome (GOLD analysis project Ga0065711, IMG submission 59098) | Hoatzin crop microbial communities from Cojedes, Venezuela - Epithelial fraction 12 v2 (version 2) | ecosystem: Host-associated > Birds > Digestive system > Esophagus > Crop | place...
AGACCCGCCTGGACAAGGTCCTCTACAGCCTACTGTAGGTGACCTTGCTTCGGCAGGAGGGTTGGACTAGATGACCCACAGAGGTCCCTTCCAAACCCTACCATTCTGTGTGATTCATCGACGAATCTGGGGAGAAAGTGAGACTTATCTAAGGAATACTCTTAGTCTCAAAGTGGGGAAATGTAGTCTGTTGAACTTCGCATTATAGAAGTATCCACAGAAGGTCAGTCTGACCTAATTATTTAGCTAGAACATGTAGTCTAGGTTTAACAGAAGCCCAAGATGTTCACGAGAGGGGCTGATACAGAAGCATCTAATCAGGAACTGCTGTCCTTGGGAATGAAGTATATCTTGGAAGAATGTGTAAGCTAACTAAGATGTTTTTGAATAGTTTGGAACCAACAGCAGAAAAATGACAAACAGTTCCCTTAAATGAACTATCCTCATTATAATACTAAAAATCACACCTTCTGAGCTGGAGACCCCAGCCCAAGCAGAGACCCTTATTCACCAAACCTATGCAGTAAAAAGGGAGGATGCTGTGACTTTGAATAGAGACAAGACATGTTAGGACCAATGGGGAAAGCGGGTGATTAATCATAACTGTGAAAGTACTAATAACGTTTGCTTAAAATGTATAAATGTTTACTGCATGTTAGCCAAAGTGTTCTAGCTTTGTGGAATTACTACCTAGCACCCATCCCTGTGCAGACATGAAATAAATTATTATCTTGACTCTGTGTGTGCATTGGATGTTGCACTGGGTAACGAACTCTGTGAGACAACACTTGGACCTGTTAACTGTGAAGCTATAATCAGTAATTCCTCAGGATCTAAATGATAATATGACTGCCTTATATGGTGCTTGCCATTGTCAGGTATCAAAATGTTTTTCAGATGATAGTGGTATTATCCTTTCATTTCACAGGTGGGAAAGCCAGGAAGCGTGCAAGCTAGTCACAGCTACCCACTAAATCAATAGCCAAGTCAAGAAACCAAGTCAAAACCAAAACTTCTCCCATAAATTCCAGTCGCAAACTTTACATGAGAACCCAAAGATTACCAGAAATACAATTTTGATGGAGACTCCATGAATTTCTGTGACCTTTAAATTCTCATTCTAACAGCAGAACTAACAGCATGGGCATCTGAGCCTCTGTTCCCTGCCCTTGGCCAGCTACTTGATTCATACATCAAGACATATAGTGGTGTATTTTTGTAAACTTTCTCTCTTTGTTGTGCAGAGTTTGGAATTGATTTGGGAGGAATTTTTGCCTCACAGCAAAATTACATGCCAGATTACAATAACATCATGTAAGTGTGCTCTGCTGAGCTTTCTTTAAGACTCAGTAATGTTTTTTCTTATATCTATCTCAAAGTTAACTACTTTTTTCCAAGCATCACAATTCTTCCATAAGAATGTTTTGTTACTTGCCTATTCTAATACCATTCCTAATCCCAGCACATTATATATGACTTCACATTTGCTTATACATTGCATACGTAAGACCATACAGGATAAGAACCTGCTTTGAAATGAAGAAGTACCCGAATCCTTCTAGAGCCTGCATATCACAGAATCAAAATAAAATCCACGTTTCCAAACCACACTTCTCAAAGCAAACTTTTCCACAAGGGCGGTTTTCCAGATGAAAACTCAGAGTCCACCCAGATAAGAAAGAGATAGATCCTAAAGGAAGACTGCAACATAAATGTAGGGTCGATCCAGGAGACAGGGCCAGAGGGAAAGCGGCAGACAGGCACAACTACGGTATTCCTGGTGCAGGGGGTGGGGATGTGCCCAGGGCTGAGCTGAAACTAGAGTCCTGGACCCCTGGACAGGGGTGTGGGTAGAGGCTCCAGGTGAGGTTAGTCAGGGTCATTAAGAGCCGTTAGTGCCTACAGAGCCCTGATACTGAGTTTATGGAAACAACATTAGCAAGAATAGGGATTTTTAATTGTCTCTTTTTTAGAAGCCCAATTTAAAGATGTGATTTTTTTTTCCTTCATAAAGAGCAGATTTCTGCTTAGAGCAGTGGGGGCACCCTACAAACTATGTCTCTTTGCCTGACTTGAAGCTCACAGTGATCAACATCACCATCTGCTCTGAGAAATCTTAGCCTAGTAGTTCACCCTAACAAACAGAGGAATGAGAAATACAAGGTTTGTCCCATCACTCATCATTTATACCCATCAAATTAATGAGAAAAAAAAGATAACCTTTAAAAGTTATGCATATCTGAATACTGAATTTGGTACTATGGGAAATTCATACTTGATGTATGCTGTAGGGGTGGAATTTTTCAACCATTTTTACACATTCCCATAGGCTCTATTAACCCCAATTCCATTCAATTCATGGAAATGATCGGTCAAGAACTAAGAGGTATCACCACATTAAAAGTAAAACTTGACCTTTCAGGAGATAAATAGGAATGTTTGATCCAGTATAGACAACTTTGAGAAACTTACAGGATATTCAAGGGTTTGGAGTTTTTTTCCTTCTATATGTTAGGTCACATAATCTCATGAAAAACATCTGAGTCATTCTTGAAATCCATTGTGTGATATTTGCTGGACAAGAGTTGGAAGACTTTTTCTTTAAATTTTAAATCACATCAATTTTTTAAAGACAGATTGTGTCACTTCCTTTGGCAGAGGAGTGAAGCAGGCATTGACAGACAGTGAGGGCTTCAAGTTAAGTACAGCAGATTTACCATGGTGCCAGAACATCCACAGAGAACTTACAACAGAAGAGCCCCTTTCCACCTCCCTCTATCCCCACCCAGCTCAGCAGTATACTTGCTTTTCTCCCTGTGTGACTTCTGAAGAGGATTATCATCCCTGAGAAATCCCAGGCAATCCAATTACTTTGCTTAATTTTAAATCTTTTCTGGATTAGACCTTTTTCAATAGTTCACCTTTATGAAGCAGAAGAGCATTGTTTTTAATGACCGGTAATTTGTGTTGCCTGCCATTTTAACAGCAGAATGTGTTTAAGACTCTTGCTTGTCAGCATCAAGGCTCAAGCCTTAGACCACCTCACCAGCATCCGGAGCCTTCCTTTAAAAAACAGCAGAAGGGCTGCCTCAGGCAAGAGGACCTGTGTACCAGAGCTTAGCAGCAGTCTGATATTTCTCTTCACACTAGTAATGTTTCAGGAAAAAAAACAGTTCTGAAGCAATGCAAAGCATTACAAGTAGAGGAAGGAACTGTAAAGCACTGCTGCAGCAACCCTTAAAATGACCAAAATTATGTTAGGATGGTTTTGTTCTGGACAGCAAAAATGTATAAGAGGTGGCACTGGCTTTAGGACCTGTTACTGGCATAGCTGAGGGTTCCCAATATCTTCTTGTGTATCTCCTGCTGGCTTGTCGGCCATAACTACAGACTTTCCTATGGCTGGTACTAATGCAGCTGAGGAGGAGCTTCCATTCATAGGAGCAGACTGACACACCTCCATCTGACTGATGTGAGACTTCCTGACTTCATCTCCTTAGTCAGACCGACACTAGACAGGGCTGGAGGATGCCGAGTCTTTCTGCAAGAAAATGCATACTCTGAAGACAACAGGCAGTTCAAGTATTCTGGGGAGTACTGGGCCTTTGACTTTCAAAGCATGCTTTGAAATTGCTCTTCCTTAGCTAGGGACAGAAGCAGGCTCCTTGCCTCCCAAAGGTCTCCTTCACACAATGTTTCACAACATCATGTCTGTGCCTTTCTCACTAAGTGGGCTGAAATAAATTTATATGTAGTCTCTTTTTCTGTGGGCTTTAGCAAATGACCTCTTAACTCAATCAGTCAAAAGGCATAAAAACATGAGCAAAAAATGTTCCACTGCCTGGGAAACCAATGCAGAAAGCTCAGGAAAACCCATTTGCCCTGGCAGATGAACAGTGCTTAATATCCCTGTGTAGCAGGGAGGGGACAACTTTTCATCGTCTTTCTTTCATTGTATTTATCTTTGGTTAAAGTCTGTGTCAGGTTCAACAGGGAGCCACAGACCTGGAATATGCAGCTAGCTCTAGAAGCAGCAAAAGTTACAACATAGTAAGGCAGAAACCTCCAGTGGTAAGGTAATGCTTCTGGTACTGGATAGAAAAGCATCTGACAATAATTTGAGAGAGGGTTAGTAAGTCTGAAATGGAAATAAGCCTTAAAAAACCTTCTGAATGGTACTCTAATATCTAGTCTGTCATCCTTTTCTCTTAAAAATGAAATCCCTGCAGCAAAATTACATAAATTAGGGTACTGGGAAACTGAATTTGAATTTTTTATATAGTTAAATGTGCCTTTACAGGTGTTCTTCCTGGTGGCTAATGACAAAAAATTGATTAATAAACAATTTCATTTGAAAAGGCCAGCTGAGCTTATATTAAATACTTCTGGGAAAACTTTGGGCTTAAAATTCCAAGCTCATTTAAATAAAAGTTTGCTCAGAAGAATGCTATGGGAAAGAGCAGACTGTCCATCAGTAAGCCATTCTGCTGCAACCTCCAGCCCAGGAGCTAACATACCAGTCTGGAAGGTCTTATCTCTCCTGCCTCCCTCTGCAGTCACATGGACAGAAACTCCTCCAAAGGGTATCTCACAGCAGCTAGACTACTCTCTGATTCACAAAGGGCATTAGATCCACTATGCTGGCCTTTGTGCATTGTATGCCACAGGACAATATTTTTCACAGTGAGCTCCTACCAATTTACTTTGGTATCAGTAGTCAACAGGCTCAAATGACCTCTGAACACCTAAATTTCTTCCTAAAAAACTTTTAGAGATTGCATACTAGCTGATTAATCCATGAAGATGAGAGATGCCATTTTTGACTGAACAGCCCATTCTTCCTGAGTTAGTTTGTGGCATTGTGACAGTCATTGTTGTGACTGTACAGTGGGTCTCTTAAGATGCTTAAAATTAATGGGATTTGATTTCAAAAGGACAATACCATTCCCTGCAAATTTTGGCCTCTATCGAACATAAGCAAGAGCAGCCTTAGGAAAGGTTGCGACTTAGCTTACATTTTATTCCTTAAGGACTTGTAATTCTGGAACTGAGGGTTGCCCCTTCCCACACAGCTTTAGCCATGCCACATTCTCTTATGGCCTCTAATTTGTCCATATCTTTTCTAAATATTCTGTGAAAATCAGACCATCGCTGTTTTGAACCAGGAGGTGCTAATTTGTTGTGATCCCAGTGAGCAAGGCAGACTTTGTGAATTATCACCTAAAATGTCATTCATTAGAGCCAACACTACAAAGAAAATGGTATAGATAATCTCACCTCCCTTCAGACAGTGGGACCCCTGAGCTGTGTGGTATTGAACGGGTCTCCTACCATGGTGCAGCACACCATGCCGATGCCATCTGTAGAAATGTTACCCCACTTTGGTCTTTTGAGCTTGAATGTGATTTTCTGAAAAGAACAATTCTGTTCACCATTGCTACTATTGAACAAAAAGGATGTTTACATAAGAACTTGTCACTGCACTTTTAGTTAAAGGACACAAAAGGGGTACAATTGCCAGTACGGAGGGGAAGCTGCCCGCAGGCTCCTTCGTTACAATCAGCCAGCTAAGATCATCTTGCTGCAGTGGATATGCACAGCACAACATAGGCACGAAAGCCAAGCTATACATGGGGCACAGGGCAGCACAGCACACGTCTACACTTACACAGGTGAACTGTTTTGTGGATCACTACCTGCTCCATGGACAACAGTCTTCCTGTCAGGATCACTGTTACCCCCAGCAGAGAGAAGGGCAGGTTTGCCTCTCTGCCACCACCAAACAGCAAAGAGGTTCCCTTCTCAGTGTGGGGGTTTTGTCTCTCCTGCCCTGAGGTATTTAAGTCCATCTATACATTGCAACAGGAAGGGAGATCAGAGAATCATAGAATCATATGTTGGAAAATACCTCTAAGATCATCAAGTCCAACCATCAACCCAAAACCACCATGCCTACTAAACTATGTCCCGAAGTGCCACATCTACATGTGTTTTTAAACACCTCCAGGGATGATGACTCAACCACTTCCCTGGGCAGCCTGTTCCAATGTCTGACCACTCTTTCAGTAAAGAAATGTTTCCTAATATCCAGTCTAAACCTCCCCTGATGCAACTTGAGGCCATTTCCTCTCATCGTATCGCTCGTTACTTGGGAGAAGAGACCAACACCCATATCACTACAATCTCCTTTCAGGTAGTTGTAGAGAGCAATAAGGTCTCCCCTCAGCCTCCTCTTTTCCAGACTAAACAACCCCAGTTCCCTCAGCTGCTCCTCCTATGACTTATTCCCTAGACCCCTCACCAGCCTCGTTGCTCTTCTCTGGACAAGCTCTAGCAACTCAATGTCTTTCTTGTAGTGAGGGGCCCAAAACTGAACACAGTACTCGAGGTGCGGCCTCACCAGTGCTGAGTGCAGGGACACGATCACCTCCCTGATGATGCTGAGCCCTTGGATCTAACATCCATGCCCCTGAGCACAGACAAACCAGAACCTATCATCTGCTTTGGACCCTTACCCCAACCATCTGTATTCCCACAGAGCCACGGACAGGCAGCAGCATGCATGCTCCACCACAATGCCAGCCATGCACACAGCACTCAGCCCTGGGGTGCCCAGGTGGAAACAGGCATCATCCCAAAACTCAGATGTGCACCTTCTGGGATGGATTTGCCTCATCTCCAACTAGTTTGGGGAGCATGGACATACCTTTCATCTCCTGTTAGAGCAGGCACTTCTACAGTGCTACTCTCAGACTTCAAAAACATCATGAGAAAAAGGCTGATCTGGCCCTGTAGTTTTGACACCACATCGAAAGAACCACAAAACCCTTTTTAAAGCCAGAAATAAGGTGCGATGGCAGCTTTTCATGACTCACCCTGACACTGAGACTGTGGTTTCTTGCTCCAAGTACCTTCAAATGAAACTACCATTAGGCATTATTCTGTTGGGCTAGGATTCATTTCAAGTGTGCGCAGAAATAACCAGCATAGGTTACCTTTAATAAGGCTTTCACAGTATATTAATCCACTTCTCAGATCTGTACTGAACTCCAAGACCCCTTTAAATCAAAAAATAACTTGTGCGAAAAAAAGAACTATTAACCTTTAATGAAGCACCAAAACATGACTCAGGCAGCAGAATGGGGCAAGAGCTTTAAATATTGCATGTCTTGCTACGGGGAGAAGCTGGGGACCTGGAGTAGATAGGACCCCTCTCTGCATGTGCTTAAGCAAGCCAGACCTCTGCAATTCACACTGCTTGACATAAAAGTGCTTCACAGTGACATGCTCTGGTCTGTATATATCTGTTTATGCTGAGACAGCAAAAATAAGTAAAAGGGGGGTGTCTTTTAGGTAAAAGTGGGATTATGGGAACTGCAGAGGGAAATTCTTGGAATCATTGTGCCTGCCATGGAAATACAGGGTGAAATATCAAATTGCCAATGACAAATGTCAATGGCAAAACCACCACAACATTCCAAAGGGGGGACACAAAGGAGCAGGATTCTGTCTGTGGCAAATGAACAGAAAGTAATGTTCAGTGAATAAAAAGAGCAGAAAAAAGAAGATGCTTAAGTGATGATAATACAAATCAAAGGGCTTTGTCAACAGAGAATAGTAATTGCATAGGAAAGTGCGGACAATTTAGCTTAAATTTGAGACAGCAGCCGTAATGGATGAGATTTAAATTTTTTAAGAAATGCAGCATCCAACTTCTCCTACTTAGACCTCCAAAGAAGTCGGCAGGCTTTCGGAAGGATAGATCTCCTACTGAGACACTTCAATTAAACAGCTGCTTTATTTCCAAAAGCATTCTGCAGCTCATAGCACTGACTGAAAGAGAAGGTGCACTGTGTATCTCTGAGTAAGATCCAAAATAAACAAGGCTGTCTCTGAAAATCCAAAGAAGCAACAAGCCTGACTGAGATATAGGGCATATTAAACTCCCTTTAGATGTTTCTAAATTCAAAGGCTTTTGAATACGGGGTATGAGTAAACCAGTTCTTGAGGAAGAGGCCAAATGCAGACTTCAGATCTGGATCAGACACATTAAAATGAGGAATTTAAAGCAGGACCATTAAAGTTCTATCTGGTACAGTTAAGAAACATCTAATGGTCTCAGCAAAAGACAATGAGCTCTACATTACAAAATTTCTTCATCAACAGGCCAGGAAAGCATTTGTCATAAATTATTTGCGTATATGTAATGCAGCCCAGGAACAGCAGTATGGATTAGATGATAATCCTGAGATTTCTTTCCAAGTTTTGCTATATGAGCTACATATTATTTCATCTTAACTATCTGAGAACAATGTTTGGAAATAAAGAAAAACTGTCTGCCTTCTGCAGTTGTAAACCTTGCCTAATCACTATTCTTTTGTGTAATGGGCACAAAGGCAGAAGCAGAGGAAAATTTCCGATTTCCAGGTAAAATCCTCAGTTTTTGAGTTTGAAAGGCCTTCCTAGAAATTCCAAGTAATTGCAGTAACATTTGTTACAGGCCAGTATCAAAACAGAACATTTCAACTTGCTAAACTGACCTTTATCTCCAATCTGTAAAAATTTCCAAGCACTCATCTTTGCTATTCCATGTATCTGGCATAGAAGAGACAGAACTTACAGTGATGCAGCTTTTCAGGAATCTCTGGAAATGGGTTTGACAGTCTTAGTCTAAAATTAAGCAGTCCCTAAGAGCTGACTGGGACTACTGTGATGGGGAAGAGGCTTAGCAGAGAACAAAGCCGGTAAGCGAGTGGAGCAACGGAGGCTGTCTCAGCGATATTCTGCCGTGCTGCCATAGCGAGGAGATACATTGCTGCATACTGTCACTGCCCACAGCTAACACATTAGTATCCGCCAAGCTACAAATGTGCCCAGGCAGGACTGGGGGAGAAAACCCCTTAACATCTGGAGGCCTTCTGCTCAAGAGAAGTGTTTGTGGTAACAGGCATTTGCTCTAAAGAAGGACGACTTCAAAACACCCACAAAGCCAAAAAACATATCCAAAAGAAAAGGAAAAAAAGAGTAATATTTAATAATTAAACAATATGTTGAATGTTTAAAGACTGAAATGTGGGGTTTTGTGGTCATTCATGTCATATTACTGTGGCATCAAAACTTGTGCACAGTCCCTGGGCTGCTCCATGCTTCCTGCGCTGCCCCAAATAAAGTGACTTTTGCTTTAGGTAAGATGGGCTTCTCTAGTAAAGGAAATAGGTGCCAGTGAGGAACATAAGCGTCTTACAGCTATTTCTACATATCTCATAGACTATTGTTGAGGGCAGGGGTGTGCTTCTCACAGAAGATTGCCATGCTAAGCTGAGCTGAGCAAAATAAACACCATTTTCTTACACAATCACGAAACGATGAACAAAGATGAAGAAAACAGGAAATACACGCTGGAAGAGAATTAAAAAGTGAAGGAAAAAAAAGAGACAAGCAAAAAGAAAGGAGCTTCTACTTGGAAGAAAGTTGCTAACTGCCCCTGGGTCACCTTGAACATTAAGTGAGCTCTGTGCAGCTCTGCTAAATCTTGTGTCATCCGGCTGTGAGCTCTGCCTGAATGCCACTGTTCACAGAAACCTGTGCAGCTCTGAAAGGAAAAGATCTTTCAGATGAAAGTGCCCTGTCCGCTGTTCCAACAGTGCTGACAGCCATCTTTGCAGTATCACTATGGTTGCGGAGAGCCTGCTCTGCTGCTCCTTCAGATGCTTTGCACCTTTTCCAAAGCCAAGCAGTGATACACTCAGTAAGGAAGCAGTAAAAGGTGGTAACAGGAAAGTAACATGATGACATAATCCATTAATAAAGTCAAACATCTCTTGGTGTCTTTTTCACTTTTCCACAGCCCAAGTCACCAGTGGAACAGCTGAGTATGGTGGGATTAGTCCTGTGTACACATTTTTGCCAAACTCCATCCAAAAGTCACTTTCCTCTAGTACCACAAGACATGTTTTCATGTATTAGGAAAAAAACACCTTACTGTTTATTAAAAAAGATATCTTTATAATAGACTAGGCAAGTCTAGTGTCCTCATGAACATAAATGCCTGTTACACACTGTCCAATTTAGCAAAGCCCCTGAGCTGAATGTCTGGTTGGAATACTGAGCAGAAAAAACACATGGTTGTAATCCATTTGTGCTGCTAACTTTTGTTTGTTTTTACAGAAAATCGCAGGATGTCTGAGGCTTTTGTCACTTTTCACCAACGGATTTGTATTAGCAACCTCCAGCTGTACTTTATGTAAAGCTTATGTAAGTCCCCTAGGATTAATTACCTTGCTCAGAGACCAATTTATTTAGCAATTAGGAAAAATTAGACAGTAGCTGGTGAGTTTGCTGTTTCTAAATGAAAGGCCAGAGTCCTTAGGTGTGTACCCAGGCTAAATGCTAGCTTTAGAAATTCATTATTTGAAAGTCTCTGAGCAAATACTTCACATTGCAATCTTTTTTGCATCATTTAGCCTCCAAATAACTTCCCTGTTCTGTTCAAACTGTGAGCATACTAATGAAAAAAAAGAAACAAACAGAAATGTAAATTCTTTATACCAGCTTCTCTGTCTCAGCCTGAATTTGTCAAACTGGTAACGCCGGTCTCAGGAAATGCTTTGTGATGCTGTGTTAAACGTGACACCATCAGGGAACCACCAATAAATGCTATCACGGAGAAACCTTATCCTATGCAGAAATCCAACACCAGAATCATGTGCTCTCTACAAATTAATGAGGACCTTGAAATACAACATAATAGAGTATAATCATCTGATAAGTGGATGTCACACAGGGGCTGTGGAGAAGGATCTCTTAGTCTCTGCAAGCCTCCCAGTGCCCCATCCCCAGGAAGTGGAGACCTGTAGACTGCAAAGCCCCTTGGCTGGGCAATGCTGGGACAACGAGAATGCCAGCTGTGCAATACGCTGCCTGGGCGGTACTGCAGCCTGGCTGCCCCAGGGAGCTGCTCTTTCAGCACATTTAAACCAGAAGTCACAAGAGACTATCGGTTTTGAAGGCAGCCTTTGAGACTTCTTACACAGCGTCTGCAGCTGGGAAATCCTCCTGCATATACCCCATGGCTTTAGAGTCCTTCCACTACTGCCCCAGTCCTTGTTGTAGTGGGGCAGGTTGCTAGGACAGTTACTGAGGCTCTAGACCCACCTTTTAACTTTCACTGTACCCATCTGGCTGTAAGGGCAGCTCTCAGGACCAGTGGTTTCATTGTCTGTTCAATGACTTCTGTTCAACAACTACAAAGCACTGCCTTGCACAGCACACACAAATCACATCATTTTACAATATTACTAGTATTTTCTGAGAAACAGCTTGACACATATAGCACAATTACTTGGAGCACAGTAGATGAACAACTGCTGTACAGAAGCTACATACCAAGCATGAAGTGCAGATCTGGAGGGGCTGTAGTTATCAGGGCTTGAACGCCAACTTGCCTTGAGTCAATGGGGATAGACAGTTCTGCAGCAGCTGAGGTTTTGGCCTAAAGGAATATAAATATTTGGATATCATGTTGCTTGATTAACTCACTAGATAACTTAATGTAAGACAGCTGAACAAGGTCTTAAAGAGATCATGCATATTGCTAATGTAAAGCTTGCAAGAGCTCCCTTCAGTGTACTAGCTTTTCTTAAGGGACATTTAAGGTTTATGTGGCCTGTTGTAGAGAACTTTTAGAAGTGGTTCTGATGTGCACTGTAAGTTCACTTTGCCTCTCCCTATACTTACTATATTCACATTTTTTGTGACAGAATTCAACAAGTGCGCTGGATCTGATTTTCTCTTTGTTCATTTGGTTGCACCCTTTCAGGATACTAAAAATCCCTCAATGGCTTTTCACCTGCTACATCGACTGTTAAAAATAAAGCCAAGCAAAGTATTCGCTGTGAAATTCTTAATGCTGTCTGCTGACTCCAGATAATGGGGACTCTCTGGCTTTCCACAACTTTTCTGGAAGAAATGTCACATTAGCAGCCCTTTTACCCCAGACATATATCACATTAACAGATTTCTTTCCTTATCTCTTTCCAGAGATAAGTGCTTACAAGCTCATGAAAGCTGAGTCTTGTGAGTGTGCATTGTAAAGCACATATTTTAAGTTTTCTGCAAACCTACACTCTTCATGACCTTCCACAGCCTCCTACGGTCTCATCTGCTGAGAGCTATGTAACGTGTCCCAGCTACGCATCTTGGAAAATGTCAGCTAATGTGAATTAAGACTGGAGGTGTGGAAGAGGACAGGGGATCTGCTGTGCATCTCCTTTCCTTCTGGTGAATCGGGAAGCAAGAGAACTGCTCCCTGGGGTGTGAGTGCTTCAGAGCAGCGAGGAGGCAGCGTTAGCAAAGGACGCCAAGCCCTTAAGGATTCACTGCCACTTTTCTGCTCTGAGTAATTCCTTGAGAGGGCAAGGAAAGCTGTCAGGGGGCCCTCTGATTTATGGCTACTGAATGTTTGACCCTCCTTCTGCAGGAGCTGCCACAGCGGCAGTGCTAAAGACAATAGCCGGGGAGAGATCCACGGAGAAAGGTCCCTGGGAAAGCAGTTCATCCTCCTTCCTCCTCCTCCTCTCCACTGGGAGGTTTGTTTTTTGCTTGTGTGTCACATCAGGTGCAGGTAGCTCCTGACCAGCACAGAAGAAACTCAAAGAGCAAGTGAAGACAGGGGTTTTACACCTTTCATGCTCAGATTTGGTAACAAAGCCGCTCCGCTGATTCGATGCATTCAGGGGGTTTAAAGCAGGAAAAAAAGAGGGCTGTGCTCTATTGTCTCCATGTTGCACTGCCTCTTTAAAATCAGAAATGCACGGACAGCTTCAAGGTGCCTCCCACTGAGAAAAGGCTTTAGATGCATGCACAGAGACAGCGGAGCCATCCTCCCCTGAGCTGCAGGGCAAACCTGCTTGGGAGAGAAAGGATCGTTCTGTGGAAGTCCTCTGGCTGCTTTCAGTGATCTTTTCTCTGCTCCGGTGACAGCAGCACATTTGCAGGGGAGAAACCTGGAGGCTATCCCCAGGGTGCCCGAGACCTCCAAGAAGACGGGAGCAACTGCAGGTACAGTTAGCAGATGGTGTTCTGTCAGTTTGCGGATGGTTGGGTTGCCTTTATTTATTTTAAAGCTCTCCCTCTCGGTATTTTGCAGGGAAACCTGTCTGAAACAGATACTGCACCTTGCTTTGACCAACATACAGATTTTGCATCCAAGTATTTATTTAGTATTTCTCTTAAACGAATGTTCACATTTCCAGGCATCTGTGGGGATGTCTTGTAAAGCAGCCAATTGTTTGAACTGTTCTTTAGTTTCAGGCTTTGGCTTTCTGTTATTCTGTTGTTCTGCAATTCTCAGTTTGAAAAGCAACGTGGAGACAGAAGTTGTACAAGGGAGTTTCTCTCAGAAATTTATCAAGTGTTGGTACATCAGAGGCTGAGGGTGGTTCAAGGAAAAGAAGGGGCCAACAGCTCCACTACGTAGATCGTCCTTTGTAGCCATGATGGACATTGTTCAGTAGCATTTGACATCATGAAGACCTACTGCCTTAAAGCAGAAAAAGTGGTATTGCCCCCTGATTCTCTTCTGGGGTGGGGTGGGACTGTCCTGACAGCTGGGAGTCTGGTGTGAGGATTCCCAGATGTGGCATGAGAAGATCCAAGAAGGTAGCCCTCTCAGCATTTTGATATAGAGACAAAATTAGGGACTAGATTAGATTCTTTTCCTCAGTGTTGAAAATAAATCAATTTTTAACATTTTGTGCAATTGGCAGTACAAAGAGGGGAGCCTGCTTCTCCCCATCTTCAAAAATTCAAGGCATTTTGTCTTGCTTAAGGCAGACTTTCCCTTTCACCTCAAGAGCCTGTTTCTGGAAGCACTCCCCCTGCGAACGTCAGATTTGCCTTCATGGCAAAGCCCTACAAACTGGTTCTTGGGACAAAATCTTGTCTATGCAAATTGGCAGCACTCCACTTGTTTGAGAGAAGAAATAATGGATTATGCTGGCTGAAAATTTGGTCACCCTACTCAGTTAATGGCTGCCAAAAGGAAAGTGCTAGCTTCACTATTTTCTTGGGTCTTGACAACTCTTAATTAAGAAATGTATTTAGAAGACAGGACATCAGGTCTCTTTTCATTCTCACTTACCGCATTGCTCTGACTGACACATCTAGAATAAAGCAAAAACTTTGTCCAAAGGGCACATCAGATACTTTTCAGAAAATTGAGGTGTCATCTCATTTTAGGTTTTTTACCTTGTACAGGGATAACAGCACTACGGGCTTGAAGGCTGGCGGAGGTTTAAACTGGATTTTACACTCCTCCTATACTGTTATTTCACTGTGTGCTGAAAACAAAATTGCATCATTGGTAAATAAGACTGCTGGCTATAACAACCAGTGCATTATGCAACTCAAGGGATTTTATGATAGCAGAAGCATCCTTTCACAGGGTATTTCCTCCCACTGTGCACAGCCAGCAATAGAGCTGTGGGGCAATAAGGTGGCTAGCACAGCATTTTTGCTGTAATTTCCTCAGGAAATGTTTTCCTCTATTTGTTCCCACAGAAGGAGACAAATGAAGCTGTTGCTCTATAATCTCATGGGGACAAAAACAAGGTGACTTACTGCTCAGAAGGAAACTTTGGATGAGATCTCTCGTCTGCCACCGTCGTGCTCTGCTACCCTGGATAATTCCAACACAAAACCAAGGGCGAGCCAAACTGTATGCATCAAAAGAAGATGGACATGGCCACGGAACAAGCTGAACATAACCCAAATGCTACCGTCAGCCTCAGCTTTGCTGCAATCTACAATCTCCATGATGGGGATTTAACCTCCTTGCAAAACATCTCCTTCCCTTTCAATTTCAGTTACAGCGATTACGACCTGCCACTGGACAGCGAAGACGACGTGACCAAAACCCGCACCTTCTTTGCAGCCAAGATTGTGATCGGGGTGGCTCTGGTTGGCATCATGCTGGTCTGTGGCATCGGCAACTTCATCTTCATTGCTGCTCTTGCCCGCTACAAGAAGCTGCGAAACCTCACCAATCTGCTGATTGCCAACCTGGCCATCTCAGACTTCATTGTAGCCATCGTGTGCTGCCCCTTCGAGATGGACTACTATGTGGTGCGGCAGCTATCCTGGGAGCACGGCCACGTCCTCTGTGCCTCTGTCAACTACCTACGGACCGTCTCCCTCTATGTTTCTACTAATGCTCTCCTGGCTATAGCTGTTGACAGGTAAGTGGGGTGCTATCACTGCACAAGGAGGTGGCCAGAGCTTCAGGGGTTGGTTGTCCAGATTTCTAGGTTTTTAAGACACTCAGCTGTTCTGTAGGATCTTATGTCAAGGTAAGTACTACACAGACCTGGGTATCCTGTTTCACAAAAATCTAATCACGTGAGGTCATGGCATTACCCGCAAGTGAAAAGAATGTTGATTTATTAAAACGATTTCTTTTTTTCATAAAAATACGCCTGATTCTTGAGTCTTGTAGAAGAGCATTTATGAAACGAGGGAAAGAGGAGAAAGAGAGAGGCAAATCAGAAACACCCAGAGATTAGAGTGTTCATCAGTACTATATAATCCTGATTCAAACCATACATCTCTAAGGAACCTTCACTACAGGCCTACACACCTTTTATGAGTCTAACCTTTTCTATAAACAGTGAAGTAAATACTCTTCAGCAAGAGAAATAGTTGACTGGCTATACAGAATTTGACAGGTGAATTTCCAACAGGGTTATTGCCTTACAGGATACGTCTTTCTCCCTCTAAGGTATTTTTCCTAGTTTTTGTTTTGATGTGAGAGAGTGTAAAAGGCAAGACTTCTATCTAGCCTGTAAAATAGAGTTCTTATTCTCTGTCGTGCCCTACTGAGAAAACCCAACAATCATTAAATTAACCATTTGATAGTACCGAGGTCTTAGCTGGATGCTCCAACCCAGAAGTGGATGCTCGGTGAGTGCGGCCAGCACTCTCCTCTCCATTAAAATACTCTCCTCTCCTATTCTCCTTTCTCTTCACATGACTCTCTGAGGATGGCACAGTTACAAGCCAGGAGAGACCCACAGGTCATTTATGGCACCCATATTTATGACACTGTCCAGAAAATAATAAAATGCTATACCAACCCAATTTAGTAGAGATTTTCATACAGCCTTCGTAACGGGGTAAGCAGAACACGACAACATCCACCCGCTACACCACCTGCTTTATGCTGCCGTCCTGAGATACATCTATGCCTGCCTCTCGCTCCAGGAATTTTAACAACATAATTTAATTGTATTCTTTCTTATGACTCCTGTTCTCTTAGCCTTGTGCATCATGGACTCTGACGGACCCAGGCACTGAGGATCAGCTTCACGCTGACATTGTCTGACATGACTGACTCACAGAAAGCCAGAGAACTACAGAGCAAACTCTTTACAGAAAGGCCATCACAACAAGTCATCTTTTGTGTACAAACACTATATACATCTCTCTATACCCTCTGCATATACACACTGTATGATTTCTACCCTCCTTTCCCTTTTTTTCCCAATTTCTCTCATGTGCCATTTTATGCTCTAGTCTAGTGTTGCACAGATTTTGGTACCTGATCCAAAAGACAGCTCAGGAGCAGTTAACCCTGCTGAGGGTTGTACAGATACAGCTTCTGCATGGCTGATTCAGCTGTTATTGACCTCAACAAAACCCTGTGGAAAGACTCTGGGGAACTTCAGACGTGTTTTGCCTGGTGTGGGGCAAAGGACAATCAGCTTCTATGAAACAAATCCTTAAGAAGTGTCTAATAAAATAACCTTTGAACAGCAGCTGAGGACTCAGGGTTAAGATTCTAAACACTATCATGTATGCATTCCCATTTTCTATTATTTAACTTTTTCAGCTTATAAAAAAAGTTTTGGAAAGCTCTGCCAGTGCATCCCAGGCTGATGAAGTAACATGGGTCATTGAGCCCTTATGCCTGCTGAGAAATCAGAAGATTTCTAGCCTATATCCCCAGGCATCTTTAAAAACAACCCTGGACATGATTAATCACTGAAGTTTGTTGTAAGAACACACTGTTTTGGTCTCACTGCCCTTTTTTTTGTGAGCTTTTGACTTGGTAAACAGACAGAAACCTCGTTCATTTAACAATCAACCTTTCCACCCTGATTATGTCATGTGGGTCATTGACTTTGGTCTCTAAAAAGAACAAGGTCCTAACAAAAGTCTTCCCATGTTTAGATCATTTAAAAGGGCTCACCTGTATAGAGAGGGTAAGCCTGTCCCACAGGATTTCCTTCAGGTAGGGCTCTCTTTTGTCTTCCCAGGTGTCTATTCACATGAAACATAGGAATTTCACTTATTTCAAGGCACATCTACACTAGAAAATATGCAATGTGAAAGGAGAGGATCTGAAGAGCAAGGGTTTGTGCTAAGGGTCCAATGTCCATGATGTAAATATTTTGGGGCATTTAGTTTTAACTGGGTCCCCTGGACTGAACACCCATGAGCACTTGGTGTGTTTTATGTACAGTTTTGGAGCACATCTCCCAGAGCAGTTTCATCTGAACTCAGTTCATGTGCTCCAGGACCACTCTGCAGTAACAGCCCGAGTGTGGTAAGCAATGAAAATCAGGAAAATCCACCACAAAAGCTCTTTCCTGACTCTCTTGTAGAGCTTTACCCCATCTAGTCAAACGTTCTGCTGAGCAGATATGCATACTTCTGAATGCATACACATACATTATCCCACAACCTTGTTTCCACAGGACCCGATCTAAAAATTTCATTTACCAGCTCCACAATGAGAGGCTGAGTAATTCTGCTGTCCCTTGACATCTAGCCTGCACTATTCAGAGCGATGAACAATTCATCCGCTTCCAAAATCTGGCTGATGAAAAGCACCACTGACTTTCCATTTTCTTTTAGGATGAATATATCCCATGGACGCTATCTATGTATAGAATACATACAGATAGAAAAGCCTCTGAAAGAATGAGAAATTCCACTTTTTGAAACAATACTTTGTGTTAAATACAATTGTACTGGGAACTCAGAGTGTGTCTGATAAAAATCTCCTTTTAGCAGAAATCTCCTAATCTTTCTGGGACAGTGTACTCTAACATAAGCCCTTCTTACACCTATAGCTTCTTAAAAAATCAATCTCCCCAAACTCCAACCAGACAAAAAACACTAGAGTGAATGCCTTTTGGTCCTAGCCCCTTTTTAACTGACTCGAACGCAACTGATGGATCTTGCAAGTAATGTACTTCCATTTCTCCACACTTCTTTGTGAAACACCGCAGCGCTCCTTCAGCTTTACAGTCAGGAGTGCAAATACCTAACTCCAGTTCTATGGTTTGGCATATTACTTAACACAGCATATTTAAGACTAATTAGCAATAGTCACCTCCAGCAGACAAAACAAAAATTTGCATGGACAGAAAATGGATTCATAGTCCTTTGCTGGTGGCTCAAAAACATGCTCACCTGTAACCATTCATTAGCATCAGCTTTAGCTCTTTGCACCCCATGGAATAAGCAAGAAAATAAGAGAAACACTGTTAGGTATGTCTGACCCCTTGGTAAAAAAAGCATATTTAAATAGCTCTCTGCCTAGGGAAAACATTTTTCTGCTTCTACATGTTTGTTGTTTTACCTGCACCTGATTAGGTCTATATTAGCGCATGTTCCAAACTTTCACTTGAACATGTGCTGTCCAGCAAAGACTTTCTAGCTGCTGTATCACGGCCTGTTCACCTGCATATTGTGCTAGGTCCTGCAAACATATTTGTCAGTAATAGGAACATTCCCTATCTTTCTCCTCTTCCCATCTTTCTGTAACTCCCAGACATGTGATCCCTGTTAAAAAAGAAAAGTTTGTGATACAAAACTGCAACTTTTTCAGTTTGATCTTATTAACAGGTGGAAGTTTAAGACTGAGGTCTTAAAACCATCCTCAGACACCCTGACGTACGTGCAGATTTTCAGATTGCCAAGCACCCACTGTCCTAACAAACCCTTCAGCCACTCGCTCCAGAGTTTCTGCCTAGATTTAGGAACTCAGCTCTAGGCTGCTATTTCAGAAAATTTTCTTAACTCTCCTCACAGACAAATTTGTCAGGATCTCTCCCTTAGAATGACAGCAATTTCCTTCTGCCTGATTCTGTCCACTTGTATTTTGAAGTGTGTTCTGACTAATAGTGTTTTCAGACTTCATTTTGAATGTGTTTGTCTGTTCCAGGTATCTGGCTATTGTTCACCCACTGAAACCACGCATGAATTATCAAACAGCAACCTTCCTAATCGCCTTGGTCTGGATCGTCTCCATACTTGTAGCTATCCCATCTGCATACTTTGCTACTGAAACGGTGTTATTTGTCGTGAAAAACCAGGAGAAAATTTTCTGTGGTCAGATTTGGCCAGTTGACCAGCAGATGTACTACAAATCATACTTCCTCTTCATCTTTGGCATTGAATTTGTTGCACCTGTGATTACGATGACCTTGTGTTATGCCAGGATCTCTCGGGAGCTTTGGTTTAAAACCGTACCAGGATTTCAAACGGAACAGATCAGAAAGCGGCTTCGATGCAGAAGAAAAACTGTTATGGTACTGATGTGCATCCTAACTGCCTATGTTCTCTGCTGGGCACCTTTCTATGGCTTCACAATTGTCCGTGACTTTTTCCCCACCATCTTTGTGAAAGAGAAGCATTATCTTACTGCTTTTTACATAGTTGAATGCATCGCTATGAGTAACAGCATGATAAACACCATGTGTTTTGTAACCGTAAAAAATAACACCATGAAGTATTTCAAGAAGATCATGTTGCTCAGATGGAGATCAACGTACAATGGAAGCAAATCTAGCACAGATTTAGATCTGAGAACAAATGCAATGCCGGTCACAGAGGAGGTAGACTGCATAAAACTGAAATAAATTTTCCCAGTTCTAATCTCACATATTTTGGAGAGGAGGTGAAGAGGAAATGATGTCTCCTCAGAAGCTTCTCCCTTGTGTGTGGGAATACCCACCATTGGTGACAGCAGCCTACTATGCATTTCCACCAGGACTCTTTTCATGGACTGCTGTATAATCCCATAACTCAGACTGATGCTGTGCTTCAGTTCACCCATCTGTAAATTTGGGACGTAGACACTCATTTTAGGGTTGTTTAAAATTTAAGGTGAACAAAAAAGTCTATGAATGCATTAAAGCGTATTGCAGTGGTGGAAGAGTTGATTGCTAATCCTAGCAATGATGCCTCTCTGTTTCTTCTTAAGAGAAATCTCTTAACCCCTTTGAGCTTACCATTCGTACCGTTAAGCTATTCGGTGTCCTTTTTCCTTCTGCTCACAAGAGGAAGGAGGTCATAAAAGCCCATTTTGCATCATGTCACTCTTTATCCTCTCAGTTTACTGCTCATAATGAAGCTCCTTGAAGTCTACAGACACCAGCTTTCTATCGTCCAATGTGCAGCATGCTTTTATGAAAGGCACATTCTCTACAAAGCTAAATACTGCTTCACAGTCTAGTGAAAACCTCAAGTGTCTTCCTGTGACACCTTGTTTAAGAATATTTTATCAGCATTCCATTCTGTAGTTTTACGTAGAGTGTTACTCTGTTTATTAGGTGTTTGGCAATGGCACAGCTACATATTGAAGGGACCTGTTCTCTTCTCTCATTTCCAGGCACCCTCTGGCTGTCTGGTGCAGCCTTGAGTCACTGAGTCCTTCACAGAATCAAATCACAAAATCATAGAAGTGGGGAACAACTCCAGATTGTCTTGTCCACCCCTCTGCTCAAGCTGGGTCAGCTAGAACAGGTCCCCAGGATTGTGTCCAGCTGGGCTTTGACTGACTCCAGGGATGGAGACTCCACAGCCTCCCTGGACCACCCTGTGCCAGTGTTGAACAGCCTTCGCAGTAAAAAAACCTGTTTTCTTCTGTTCAGACAGAATTTCATGTAGTTCAACTTGGTTTTCAGTAGGACCCATTTAAAAGAATAGCATGTTAGTAGAAAAAATCCACCCTGCTGAACAAGGCCTAAAGATCCTATCAAGTCTGTGTATACCTTTAAAATGAAGTACAACTAGGGCCGAAATAGCATAGAGATCGTGAGATGGTCTGTCCTTCTGCAGGCGATGGAGACAGACTCTAGGCTTCAGCAAGCCAGTCACTGGTTGAGTTGAGTAGCTCATTGTCTGGTCAAACATGAGGCAACAACTCAAGATGAATTCTGCGTTGCCTTCCCCAGTGCTGTTTTTACTATTCTGATTTTGTGCAACTTCAGGACGGTGTTTCTTAACTGATAATCGTGATACAGCAGGTGACAGTAGCAGTAATACCTACTCATTTAAACTACACATAAGATATCATGGACTTTCATGTATCGAAATCAAGACTTTTCTAGTGTGATGACAAATGCTTCCTGTTTTAAAGTATGTGGTACTGCCTACTTTTGGAGTAAATGGCTTTTGTAAATAATTTGTCTATTCGTGAATTTAAAGTGAGCAGCAAATCCTGCTAATAAAACAGTAAACATGGAGTCAATATCAGCATTGTGAATTATTTTTTATATTTTTCCCTTAGCCATAATTTTCCTATCCATGTGATTAATGTGAATTATCCCATTTCTGCTAAACTACTAGGCTGACCAGTTAAATTTAATGGCAAAAGGATACTGAAAACCATTAAAGTGCTCAAATCCTCTCATCATTAGTTGCTCTTAAAAAATACACATTGGAGAGAAACTCGTAACTTGCTCTGTTTGCCAAAGAAATTCAAAGGACCAGAGAGCTGCAGTATTTGATCATCCAGAGGCTTAATTTGACAATTTCTCCTGAAAGCTCATGGTTTCTTCTGAAACTATGCACCCACGTTTATGTCCTGAAACTTGCTCTAGTTATCGGTGATTAGCTAGCAATACTACCTGTTATTAGAGTACCCTGATACTTCTTCCACCTGTTTTTCCTAGACTTTCCTTGGTGCAACAAAGCCAAACAACAACAATTTTCCACACCCGGAAATCCACCTCAGGCTGAGTTACTAAAAAAAAAAAAGCTCAACTCCCACCAAGAAATGTAGCACCAAGCAAAAACTGGGGGAAAGAATTGCTTTAAAGCTCTGGAAATCACTTTAAAAGCTCAGAGAGAGCTCTTCTGGTCCAGCCTGCCCAGCGTTCCCAGCCGTCACCGCACCCCTGTCCCCGTGAAGCATAGTAAAGCACCAGCTGCCACAGCTCCTGTTGCGGTTTTAGGTTTCAGGGTCGGCAGCATCGCTGTATTTTGACATTTTGAGGTCTTACCAGCAGCAAAGCAGTGTTTCAGCCTGAACCACTGGATGGGGCAAAAGAAAAAGCTGTGCTTTGCCCTTCGCTGTATCTGTTGTGCGCAGCATTCCCAGAAAGCGGTGGGTTCCCACTGAGGCAGGACAGCAGTTCCCTGTTCCCTGATCAGAGCAGCCAAACAGCCACGTTGCCCTTAGCCTGTGCTTGCACCAACTCCAGACATCCCAAAACTGGTCACAGACTTCACTTTGATGGACCGACATCTGCTCCTAAACTGAGCTCCACCAACCAGGGGGCCTAAGGCAGCGAGCCCAAGGGTCTTGCATGGGGCCAGAAACCCACAGAATTTAACAGATTCTTAAAGTCACTTTAAAACACCATTATAGCACAACAGTGTGCAGCAGAACAGGCCCTGACCCGAGCGGCTCCCTCGGAGCAGGCAGGCTACAGTCCACCCAGAGCAGTCGAGCGAGGGGGCCAGACCCCCCACTCCCTCCATAGCTTAAGCAAGTTGTGGAGGGAAAAAAGAACAGAAAGGCTTTTTTTGTAGCCACACAACTTAGGCTAGGGAGCATGGGTGTCAACGGGTGCTCCAGAGATGGGTGCTCCCTTGGCTCCCTGTCAGGTGGGGGCTACCCTGCTGTCTCCTGCATGGCCTCTCCCTGCAGAAACACTTTCTCACTGACATCGAATGCCAACATTTAGTGAGGGAATTGAATACGGACTGCACCTACCTGGAGCTCTGCTTGCAAGAGCCATGGTTAAACAGAGAAAGAAAAGCACAAGCTGGGAGGAAGGCAGCGTCTGTTGTGGAGGAGAAGCATAAGCCCTTACGCCCTGGAAGGCAGGGAGACCTCTGCAGCCACCAGCTGCCCACCATTAGCTCCAGTGGCACAGTAGCAATAAGGACTTCACCATGCAGGAGCTGTGGGATGTGTTACGGATGAGGAGCATGTGGAGGTGAGGCATCCTCCTAAGAGCTGTTAGCAGGGCTTAGGTAACCACGCAGTGAGTAAACCAGATGCTACCATGTCTCAGTTGTGGTTTCCTCCAATTTTTGTCGCCAAAAACAAAAATGTGGTGCAAGCACATCAGATTCCTGCTCCACTGTCCTCCTGTGGCACAGCTCCCGAAACCACAGGGTCACTTCCTTCTGCAGCAGCTTCGCCAGGGATAACTGAAGGTAAAATCCAGCCTCTGTGCCTTCACACTGGCTCTCTGAAAAAGCAAAAAACAGGTGTAACTGGAAACTAAAATGGTGACCCCAAACAGCTAGGAGAGGACTAAGAGAAGAAAAAGCAGCTATTCTCAGCAATGGGCACTGAGAAAGAAACGTATGTATTTTAATAAAGAAACAGCAGGAAAAGAAACTCCAATCATTGTCCCTCTACCAAAGGAAGATGACCTGCAAGACCCTAGGCCAGGCTGGGTCACAACAGCCAGGACATGAAGCTTCCGTGAGGACTGACTGACTGACTGACTGACTGACTGACTCAGGAGCTCAGACTTCACTTCGCTCCTTCATCTTTGAGCCTGGCAGCTTTGCTGTGGCAACAGCACCCTCCAGCTGCTGCCTCTGCAGCGCAGCATCACTTGCCTACTGCAGGGCCCTGAAAACTGCGCCAGCTCAGCCAGCTTGGGTGACAGGGCCATGCAGATATTCCTAGGATTCCCGTGCGTCCAACAAGTAGCAACAGATGGTTCAGCTTTCGGCACTTGGACATCTAGGCACTTACCCAACACTTCTGGTGTGTGCATTCCCACTTGCTCCCTGTGTCCGCAGGGTGCACCTCACTGGGTGCTTGGGCTACCTCCTTCCAAACGCTCGGTATCATCTGTGCTGACAAAAACCCACACCACTGAGCAGAAGAAAGCAGAATTGATACAGACAGACACTACTCCCTCAGATGCACCAGAGATCTTGTTCTCTCTTATGTTCTGTTAGGATCCTGGTCTGCAGACTCCACCCTAAGACGTGTTGCCAGGAAAAGCCCCCAAGCCATTGATGAGACAGGGATGACTGCAGCTTCCACAGTGACCTTCCTAATACCATCCAGCACAAGAGAAAGAGTGACAAAACCTGATATAAATCCACCAAAAGAATCATGAATTATAAGAACAAACACTGAGCATAAAGTTGCGCAAAGCACAAAGTCGCCTCCCACAAAACTAGGACTGTTTAAAACTGACAGAAGAGAAGACACAAAGATAGTAACATTTCCCAGAAAAAGACATCCTCAAGCTCAAATGACGATTGACGGACATAAAAACCATCATGTAAGTTCATCCCCCTGCTCATCTGCTGGTTCCAGAAGAAGAAATGTGGAAGGTAAAAAATGAAAAGCACACAGGAAGCGCGTTGAGGCACAGCAATAAAATCTGGGCATGTAGCACTCCAAAAAAGCCACATGCCTAAATGCTCCAAAAAAAACATGCATTGAAGTGCTCCAGGCAGCAGGGTGCTGAAGGGCTACTACAGGGCCACATACTGAAGTGCTCCAAAACAGCCAGGTGGTGAAGTATTGCTCCAGGGCAGTGCCGTTGAGTGCTCCAATGTACAACAGATATTGCAGAAATCAAGAAAAAAGCCATGAGGTGAAAAGCCCAAAAAAGACCCATGAGTTGAAGGCCTCCAAAAAAGCTAAATGGAGAAGCATTCCCAAAAAAAGCCAAACAGGGAAGCACTCACTTTGGGTATGAAAGGACTTCTCCATGCCTGGCTGGTGACAAGCTCCAAAAAATCCTCAGTGATGAAGAAAACAAAGAACCAGAGAGTGAACAACCCCCTAAAGAAGGGCAGTGAAGGACTCTACTGGGAGGGCACAATGAATGCTTCCAAGAAGAGCCAGCGGCACGGTGAAGGATCCAAGAAGACCCAGGTGGCATGGAGAAAGACTCCAAAAAGAGCCCAGTAGCATGGAGAAGGATTCCTCTGGTGTGGCGTGGAGAAGGATTCCCAAGAACAACTGGGCAGCGTAATTGAAGGACTCCTCCAGGGTGGCACTGTGATGGACTCCAAGAAGAGCTGGATGGTGCTATGAAGGACTCAGTGGGGGTGGCGTGATGAAGGACTCCAGGAAGATCTGGGTGGCACGATGATGGACTCCTTGGGCGTGACACAATGAAGGGCTCCTCTGGGGCCACATGGTGATACACTCCACCAGGGTTATGTGGTTATGCACTCTAATAAAAGCTTAATGATGAAGCACTGCTAAAGAGATCTACAGTGAAGCTCCCCAAAAACTCCAGGTGGTGAACCACCCCATAAAGCCAGGTGGTGGAGGCACCCAAAAAAGCTGCTCGGTGAAGGACTCTAGAATAGCTGGTCATTGCAGAGCTCCTCCAGGGCCACGTGGTGATGCACTCCTCACATGCTTCAAAACTGTAGTGGGGTGTCCTAGAAAACAGCAGTGAAATAGTTATTTTTATTCTCATCTGGAAATTTCCAGCCAACAACTGTACAACTGTACAATATTCCTGTCAATCTTCTAGAGACAATTCCTAGCCAGTTGTGTGAAAGTTCTTGAATGCCTCCAAATTCATCATCTCCTAGGGGTTCCTAGGAAATTCCTCATTTCTCACTGTTTTTGCTGTGCTAAAGAACTACACTGCACATTTCTAGAATGGAAATGTGGCCTGCATTTAGCCGGACTACACCTGATGGGGACACAAATGCCACACTCCTTCCTAGACCCCTGCTATTGCACAGGGATTAGTCAACTCTGCAACTGCTCTTAATGCTTCCTAGAGAGCTTCCACCCTTCACAGGTGGCACCCGCACAGGGGCACAACCCACTTCTCTGCCTTTGAAGAAATCTGCAACTCACATAAGGCCCTTTCTGGCCAAGATACAAGGTGGCTCTCAAAACATTCCCCTCAGCCCCTTCAAATGACCACCTGGAGAGTTCCCATGTCACCTGGGAGCCACTTCTTCTGTGGTCACTCTCACCCCACCCTCGCTGTCTGCCCACTGCACAAGTGATATACAAGCAGCACAGATTCCACATCTGTGTCAACTCCAAAGGCTCAGCTGAGCTCCCCAAGCTGAAGCTAGAAGACATTGAGACAGCAGAGACTGCATATGGACAAAAGAGTCTGGACGATTTCCTGTTTTCCAGCTGTAGGCTGAATACAACTTGACAGTATATTTACTGCATACTCTCAGAAAAGTTTTGCTGAGGCTTTTGTATCTGTGAACAGGGCATTAACAAGAGAGTATGTATTCTACATACACTGCTTTTACATACTTTGCTTACCTGAAGCTTTTTTCATTTTGTTTACATTGTATGTAGTCAGTACATATTCTACGTACAGAACAAGTTCTGCATTGCCCACGTGAGGCTATTTTTGTCTGGACATAAAATACACATAACTAGGACATCATCGAGACAGATTGACACTCATAGAATCTACACATAAAACATGCAGCAAGTATATACAGAATATATACAGATAGACATACAGAAATACATGTAAACAGATGTCTTTTGAGAATATATATACACACACACCCCAGCAGAATCTACATAGACACTGTCTACTCCATATCCAGGAAGAGAAGCCTTAGCTAGTCTCACCTTGCTGAGGCTTTTTTCCTCTCTGTACTCAGAAGATAAATGACTATCTATGCATGAAAAAGTATACAGACACAGGAAGCACAACGATGTTTTTCTATCTGTAGATGCATTCTATACACAGAACACATACATAGACCATACAGAATATACATACAGTTTGTAAATTGCAGACATACTACACAAAACAGACAGACAGATAAGTGAAGGGAAGGTATGCATTTCTGCCTTTATGTTAAATATATACTATCTCTGCACATTTTTCAAGGCCAAGGGAGGAAGGGCATTTCTTTCTGGGTGTGGAATGTGTGCTGTCTTTACTTGGAACACATGCACGCAAATACACATACTTGATACGCAGTCATACAGAGAGGGGCAAGGCATCGCTTTTCTGTCTGTATAGAGCACGTCTACCCTTCTGCACATAGACTATAGTCATTCTGTATGTAGAGAAGATGCAAAAAGATGAGGCAGCTCATCTCTGCGTACAGAAGATAGCCTCTGCCTATAGAAGACAGAGATCCATACAGCAGTGCTTTTCTGTCTGTACACAGAAGTGATCCCATCTGCAAAATACAGACAGGGCTGAAAACAGGATTTATTTACCTCTACGGAATACAATCTGTGCGTAGCACATACACAGAGAGTTGAGAAAGGCTTTTCAAACTATAAAGAATACAGCCTATCCATATGAAGAATATACACAGGCAGGGTGATGAGAGACTTTTCTTGTCTGCATAGAGAATATATGGGCTCAACATACACGTACATAGAGAAGCCATGCCTCACCTGTCTCTACATTCAGTATCTACCATCTGTGTACGCACAGCATGCCAACAAGGGGAGGGTTTTCTGTCGCTGTACACCCTACATACACACTGTCTTCCTCAAGACTACAAAAGGACAGGCAAAGACAGACTTGGTGTCTCAGTACACAACATAAACCAGGATATACTCTGCCCATAGAAAACAGACAGTGAGGCTTTTCTCTTTGGATATATAGACTGTATTCCATCTGTATATAGACTGTATATAGGCAAAACATGTCTTTTCTATCTGGTCATAGACTAGATACCAGAAAGACAGGGGTTTTTGTTCTGCTTATGCAGTGTAGCATATGCTGTATAGAGAATAGAAAACAGCAGAAAGGTGAGGTGAGACAATACCTTTCTATCACCGTACAGACTACAAAATGGCTGTACAGAAAACACATACTGAGAGCACCACACAGCACTTCCCTGTCAGGACACAGACGTATTCTGGTTACAGAGCAGAGACAGGTCAGGTGAGTCGGGGCTTTTCCACCCACCGCCACGTGAAATCGGGTGAGGCTGGGGAGTGAAGAGGGGGTCTCTCTGTACATCAGGCATGTTCTGCCTACAGAAGCATACAAAGAGGTGAGGCGATGCTCTTGTCTCCACAAAGACTCGGTGCACACAGGGGCTCTTCCACCTGCATGTGGAATATAGGCTGTCTGTGGAACAGAGATGATTCTGTACTTAGGAAATACACTGCTCATCTGCACAACAGACCCAGAGAGGCAGAGGAAGGTGGGGTGCTCCTGCCTGTACAAAGGCAACGCCCTCTTTGTAGAGCACAGGCAGCAGGTTGAGACAAGGCTAGACTTCTCTCTTGGTTTGTAGAATACATCCTAGTGTGCTGGGGGAGGCAGGGCAGGCCTTCTCCATTGCTTGCACACATGTGCTGGGAGATTCTACCCCAGGCACCTCCTGCCTTCCCTTCCTCCCACTCCCCATCTATCTCCCAGGCATCCACATGGACACCAATGACATCAAGCACCATGCAGGGGAAAGAGCTGGGGGCCCAGGCAGGATTCTCCTCAGGATGGTGCAAACAGGAGTAAACACATCCTGCTGCTTAGCACCATCGGGCTGGTGGCATAGTCAAGGCTTCAGCTCCCACGACCACAGGATCCTTCCTTGAGGAACAAAGCTTGCTGGCCCAGGGACAGGGTGTCCTTGACTGAGCAGGCAAGAGAGTGTCTGCCAGCACTGCGGAGAGGACTAAGCTTCAAGTAGAGCATGCCGCATACAGCAAAGGGAAAGCACGTTTACCCAGGACAGCACTCTCAGGACAAACCGGGTGCGATACTGCTCTGTGAGGGTCCACAACTGCAGACCTCGCTACTGGCCTCCCCAGTGGGAACAACTGTTTCTCACTTGCTTTTCCCCTAATGCAACATGCTACTGCAAACACCAGATATGATACTGTACTTACTAAGCGGAAAGGGGAATCCCTCTACCCTACCAAGTGAATTCTCCTTGGGAAGGCAGAGAGGAAGGAACCAAGGAGATTACCCTTCAGGAATGCAATAAAACCCAGAGACCATATGCTTATCTAAGAATATAGATTAATTTTTATGAAATGCATCAAGTGGCAGGTATTTTTGGCTTGGTCATTTTCCACTTTCGACCAAAAAGTATTGCTTTTCAAAGCAAAGGGTATTATTCTACAATAATCTGAGGTGCTGCTAAATTTCTCCATTTTTTGTCGCTGGGTGCAAACAGACCTGTCAGACGGACAGACGGGAGGTGTCAGGTACCAGTACTTGGAGGATGACGTATAGAAAAACCTAGAAGGGAGAACAGGCTACACTGGGCTTTCAGACAGGTAAAGGAGTCAGACACCTGGCTTTGAAGGGTGAGGTGGCAGCGGCAGCATACTCCTACACTAGCCTGTGAAATCCGGACTGGGTGTCAGCTAAGCAAGGCATTCGTTTCTACCAAGTTTGGCTTCTTTTCTACCCTTCACCTTCAGAATACTCTTTCTTTGCAACTTGAGTCTCTTACCTGAAGCTGGAAAGTCATCTAAGAACTGGTCCCAGCTGTATATAGCAGAGAAGCCAACTTGGTAACCAGTCTGCTGTAGTCTCCTCATCTTAGTTTCAAGCTCACCAGAAGATGCTGCAAGAGCCAAGACGCGTTGTTACGGTCCATTCCAGAAGAACAATAAAGCAGAGTGTTAATTTCTGGCTGCCAAACACAAGAATATAGCAAAGTCTGCAAATGGTTTCTTACAGGGAAAGCAATGAGTATGCCAGTGTGCTTCAGACTAGACTCTGCAAGACTTTCCCACATATGAGGGCAGGGGGGCCTCTCTGAAAGCAAATCACCTCCTGCTGCAAGCAGCAGGGATGGAAGAGCAACAGGCACCCTCACCATGAGCAAATGCACATTTGTGACACTGCTCTGAAAAGATGACTCCACACCACCATTTCAGTCGAGCACTGTAATACTGGGGAATGCCAGAACTAAGCCTGCTCAGCCAGCTCCTGCTTGGCTCAGATGATTTACACATCCTTCTCCCCATGTCCAGCACAGGACAACTTGGAGCTCCTTGAGCACAAAGCCCTTGGCTGGTTTCTGCCTCCCACGCCCTCAGGTAGATGGGCCAGGCTTCATTTATTCCACACAGATAATTCAGTATCAAGAATAGGGTTTGAGCGCGTTCACACTTATGAACCTTCTTACACATCCCTTGTTTCAACACTAAAGCAAGTCTGTTAAATACCACGGCAGGGGGTGGGACTGTAATGATCTCTGTTGAGGTGGAAAGAGATAGCACCTGAGGTCTCCAGCCCTCAATCCCAGTGCTCAGCCTCTGAACTGCTGGGACCTCAGACTTCAAACACCCAGTGTGACACAGCCTGGAGCATGCTTGGAGCCTGGGACACGCCCCAGCCCTTTGCTACAGACCTGCTCTGAGCCCTCCTGGGGAGGGGTGGCTGAGACAGCTCTGCCCTGGGGCAGCGCGGCTTCGGCCAGGCCCTGGGCATGGCCTCCAGGCCGGCTCTCCTGGGATGAGGTGGGCAGCTTCCCTCCGAGGGGCTCCGCCACAGCAGCAGCAGAAGAGTTCAGCAGGGAGAGAGGGGATTTGGCCAAGCCCTGTAATGGTCTTCTGTGTCAGTATCAACAATGTTCACGTTCAACTCCCTTGAGCAAAAACATTACAGAATAAACTTGGTAAAAACTCTGTAGTTGAGCATATGGAAATCTCTCATTCCCCTGTTTGTTTTCCAACTTTGGTTTGTCACGGCAGGATAGTGAAGAATTAAGAGGCAAGAGGAGCAAAAAAAATCAAATTAAACTGAAAATTTAATTTTAAAATTACATTAAGAGTTAAATTTTAATTCCCACCCAAAGAAAGTCATTATCCAAGAGTTAATCTGCATTCAGGCAACCACAACAAAAAATTACAACAAAGAGGGGACTGTGGAAAGGAGCAACATATTAGGTTCCTTCTCTGACAGCGTAGCAGCTTGTCGAGGGCAGGTACCCGGGCTGGACTCCAGAGAGCCTCCCCATCCTCTCACCTGATGCTCCCAGAAACAGGCCAACAGTGATTAGTCTCGATCAAATTACTGACAGCTGATGGAAACCGCCCCTAGAGTCATGTCTGGGCTGGGATATCCTGTTCATTGTCATCTGAAACAGTGTCTATGTGGATCACCCTTCAAGAAAGACCAACACCAATTAGAAAGCATCCACAGGCTACAACTAAGAAAGATCAGGGTTTCAGGAAACATGGTCTCACAGGATTAATCATAGGGTGAACACACTTGTTATTTCACGTCAGATTGAGAAGGCAGTGGAGAGCTGTGTAAGGGCCTTTAAGTATTTAAAAGGATGCTGCAAATAAAATGGGAATTAAATTCTCCATGTCCTCCGTGTTGAGGGCAAGGAGGAATGGGCTTTAAACAAAGCAAAGGAAATGCAGTTGAGACGTTATGGAAGAGGATCCAGAGGCAGTGTGAAAGATCTAAGGTACCATGAGTTAAAAGAATGAGGAATTATGGGTTGCACCTTGTAATGCAAGGAACAGAGAGCTTACACAGCCCTGTCTTATGAAAACAGATGGGTATCCTCTATGGTGACAGCTGAAGAAAAGCACTTCTTACTTCATTTAAAATACAGCATTTCAAAATACTTTTTTGAGGGGATAAAGATCTCACCAGTCTATTTTTTCAGAGCTAATAAGCATATATTACAGGCTAATTTGATGCAGAGACTACATGGTGAAATGTTTTCATCTGCCTTTTATAGAGGCAATTGCCATAGATAAGAATGCGCCTTTTATTATTTCATTAATACATTTACAGAATAAACTATAACCAGAGTGAGTCTAATGATAGAACTATCTCTAGATTCAGCCCACTAAGTTGTGGTGCCTTCATGACTCACTGAAAAAATATTGGGTAACTTGACATTTGAGGGTCTGCTGAGTGTCTGAGTAGTCTCATCTGTACCTCAGAGTAGTTTCGATCAATATTCTAATATCCTGGAGTTACAAGTTCATCCCTCCAGAAGAATAAAAATACATCCTGCTGTTCAGGAAAGATTACAAGTACAGGAAAATACATTTCAACATACATAACTTCAATCTACCAGTACAGAGCAGCCTGATTATGGCTTTGACTTTCCCAGTGTGCTGCTTTGGTCATACATAATTTTTTCATTCCTGATGTATCAGTAATAAAACTTGATCTATCATGCAAAAATAAGAATTACATCTAAATTTGCTTTTGTGATTATATGTCTGACTGGGAGCCTCCAGTGATAAAAAGCTATTCCCACTTTCAAAGTAAAGGCTTGTAGCTCCTGAGAGCAGCTTAAACAGCTTTTCACAAGATAATGCTATGATACGGAATGTTTCGGCTTGAGGAAGGTTACCATCACAGAAATCATCAGACACTGTAAAAAACATCAACTAGATTCTTTCTGTATGAAATAGCTTTAGCAAACAGTAAGCCACTGGCCAACAGAAGCTGACGTTCTCCAAATTCAGACCAGTTGCCCATTGTGAATGTTTATATTTTCAGTGTCTATAGTTTTTGAGAAGCTTTTGACACGATTGGCAGAAGATGATCCCACATCCAAAAGCGGCCCCATGCCAGCTTGCAGCAATGGCCATTTTATTTTAAGCAGAGAACATTGTGTTGCCCAGCTGAAAAGCTTAAGTCTATTTGGATGTCTATTTTCAGCCATGATTGGGCAGATTTTCACAGGGGAGCTAGAGCCACACAAGAATGCTTCCTCTGCTGAATTTTGGGATTGTGTCCAAAGAAGTGCCAAACTCACATGGCTCAAGTTATCTGCCCTGAAACATACCAAAACTTTTAAACTTACTTTCTTCAAAGCTCAGGAAAGTTGTGAACACAGTGAAGGGAAGATCTTCCAACATAGTCTTTAGACATCAGAGACACAGTTACAAGTTTTTCCCTTAGTATGTTACAAGTTTAATTGTGCAAAAATACAGTCATCAAGACTTCAGCTTTGTCATGAACTGAATACAATTCCAGCGAGGTACATGTATGGAACAAGATACTACTGTAATCAGAGTAAATACACCACAAATGTTGTTGAGACAACCAAGTGGTTTGATACACTTGAGACACTGTTCACAAGTGATTTAGACAACCTGTATTTAACCACTGTACTCAAGAGAATCAAAGAAATGACACCTAAAAGGGAGGCTAGTAGCAGACTAATGAAGTTTAAGACTGCACTAACTCAAAAGATCATTAAAAAATGGTTTAGACAGATTCTCCAGTGATGGCCAATAATTAGTCTGCGACACCAGCAGGCATGAAGTGCAACTCCTCTTCATTCAACACAGTATATATTGTGTTTCAGAAAAATAAAAGGCTTTCCTAATGCCAGTATTTCTTTCAAGCACAGGAAGATGAAGCACTAAGAACCTTTTAAATTGTGTTTTAAACTATGAGACACCAATGGTCTTGCAAAAGAAACAGATGAGAAAAAAAAACCACCCATAAAAAACAGAGCTCAGTCCTCCAGCTTCACCACTTAAAAAACCCCAAAACACCAAAATAATACATATAGACAAGAAAGGCATTGCTGAATCCCCTCGTCCCCATTAAAATCTTCCTGTATTGCCTACGTCACTGAGGAAAAAAACCCAAGTTTTCCAAGCAATTCCTCCCCTTGCGCATCCAAGTTTTAACACAATCAGATCAGACATTCATGACACTGTTCTGTGCAGCTACTTTTTGGTCTTAACAAATCTACGTGCTTCTTGCAAAAGCGTTTCAACATCTTCGTTATCTTTCTCCTCTGAACTTGGTTCCCAGTCAGAGTCTTCATCAGTAGGTTCGCACTCCTCTTCCTCATCATCTATAAAGCTGTCATTAGGGTCATATTCATTTGGTTCACCATTGTCGCCGTCTTTCTCCTCAGCCCTTTTTCCTGTAGGGACAAAAATGTCATATATTCATGAATTATAAGTACAGAAAGAAAGAGACCCTGCAGAGACTACCCAGTTAGTCTCTCTCCTCAAGAGGAGAGAGAATCAATTAAAGCACTTTACCCAATGCTTACTATTTTGATGTTCAAGATTTTCATGAAAAACTGTACGATCTCTCTCTGACCCCTACTGCAGCACTTACCAGTCTGATCACTTAGAAAGCTTTCCTTATTGGCTTTTGTTCCAGCACTTGGAAAACAGCATCAGGTCTCTTCTGTCAACATCTTCTGATATCAGAAGAAAACAGCACCAGATAACACCTTCTGATAACTCTCCTTTCCCTAAACGGTGGCACACACAATTTTCCTGGTCCTCTTCCTGCTACTTCTGTACCTAAACAATACAGCTATCTTGCCATTTAGCGTCTAGGTATTGCTAGGCGGCTATTTGGACCCTAGATTTTCTGTCTTCATCTATCCATACTTACTGAAGGCTATTTTATAGTAATACCCTTTTGCAACCTGACATGGCTTTTAATTCCCATTCACTTCTTTCCTGAGCTTCAGGCGAGAGAAGGGCATCTGCTAGGTCACTCGTCTCCTACGTTCTCAGCTTGGATCCATGCTGGATAGTCTGTGCTTCCTTTCTGAACACGGGTTAAGGAAACAATAAATGCTGAACGCTTCTTTCCTGAGTGGGTGCAGCCTATCTGTTTCCCAGTTCAGTCTGTTCTATTATGCTGCTTTCTAATCTGCTGTCCATCCGTCTTCTTCACAACTTACATTTTGTGATCAACTTGCCTTCTGCCTTCACAGTATTTCACAATACTCTATATTGACAGGAATCAAAGACTCAGAAACCTCTATTTACCAGAAATGGATGCTGTTCACAGTGTTTTGCTAAACTCGTTTAGACAGCTTGTCTTGCAGTATTCTTTTAATTGCTTGAATACATTGGCACATTTAAACCAATTCCCGGAGGCAGGGTAATTCCACTACCTGAAGAAGCCTTATCTATCTGACTTGGTAGTATCTATACAAAGCTGCTGCTATGCCAGCATTGCCTTCTCCTTTTACTTATCAGTAGCTGTGAATCTTTATTTCCACTGCTTCCTGATATTGGCAGATGTGTGTAACCCTCACTCTACAAGCCTACGCTATCTCCCTTTTTCTCACATGCCCACAGTTCCTCACTAGCCACAGTCTGTTAATACTCCAATTGTGTTACTCTGCCCTTAAATCATACCTCTGAGTAAAACCATGTCCATTCCTCTTCTTCCCAGCCTCCAATTTTTGCATTATCTCATCTAGTCATAACCTGTCAACAATCTCATAGAGGTAATTTATCTGTTCAGTAGTTCTAATCATCCTTCATATGAAACTATAAACATGTATTTTTTTCTCAGCTACAGATCCCAGTCCAAATCACCAACATTAATATTAATCATAGGCATTTCTTAGCAACCTCTTGAAACCTCAGGCCAGGGCTCCAGGCACTCCAGCTATGCGTGTGGTGAACAAACGAGAACATCAGTACCACATCCTCTATCCATTACATTTTTCTACTAGTGGGATCGTTACTATTCCAGAATTCTCTTATGGTCTGATTAACATTTTATACTCTATAGCAACTCTCACGCAAGGTTTTCAGAAGCATTTGCAGCACTAGATAAGTTTCTTAAAGATGCACAATTTTACGGGTGAATTGTGCTACAGAGGCACCAGAATGACCTCCTAGAATCATGTCAGCCATGTGTGACACAGCCAATAATGTAACTGAGAAATCTACGGGTGGCAATCTATACTCTTTCAAGGACTAACTGTGCACCACCCAGCAGAAAAATCCTGAAAATGTGAACTGTCAATGTGAGCTGTAATCCACTATTATGCTTGCCAGTTCATTGTCTACCAGACTTCTTGTAAGAATCTCAGACTATGGTCCTGCAGAATGAAGTATGTCTTGGAGGGGAGAGGTCAAAACAAAGATGCTAAATACAATAAGAACAAAATCCCTCTTCTCATGCTAAGCTTATGAGAATAATAAGCCCAAGATCTGCTTAGCAAAGAAAAGCTGCTCTTCACTTCCACAGCACTGTGGGTGGTATTTTACAACAGAAGTAGGAATTCTGGCAAAATACGGATTACTGACATATTTTTCCTACAACTGTACAAGGAGTATATTATGTTTTTCCTCCCTGTACATCAATGCTTTTAGATTTCAACAGTGAATAATGCACTTCCTTCCATGTCTTGCCACTCCACCTCTTTCCGCTATAGTTTAATTCAGCCTCGCAGCCCCTAAAGCTGCTCATCAAGCACAATTCTGCCTTTTCCCTAGCACTGTATTTATAAAGGTGACCTTGAAACTTTCTCCATAATGTCAGGAGAAAAAGCTTGCTGACCACCCCTTTCAGACAGTTGTATTTGGAAGTGAGCTAATTACAAAGAAGCATCTAGGAGAACCCTGCATAGTCCATAGCCACACCAGGTCACCCTGCTAAGCAGCAACCATGTAGTGAGGTCATTCAGTAGTGACAATTTACTGACAGCATAACTCTGACCTTTTTCTTTTTCTTCCTCCCTTACAACTATTCCCCCAGCAATTAGCCTTAGATTATTTCTCAGAACATATACCACATTCTCTACTAGCAATTTGCAATCCCTCTGGTAGAAATTAAGACTAAAACTGTTAAATATGTCAAACATCATGTAGACGGTACCCTTTTTTTCTTGGCTTGTGGACTTTACATACACTTGTATGGAAATTAATCCTGCTGTGCTTAACAGTGTAGTTGTGCCAAACGACACCAAGTAAAGGTTAATGGAGCCCTGTTTGGCTGTGCAACCTTGCATGGCTCGGCACGACTGCCTCAGATGTGGGCTTACTGAGCCCAACCTTTTACAAGCTTTGCCCTCAAGAGAGCTAAGCATGTCAGTCAACAACACATTGAAAGAAAATATTAAAAAAATCAGCAAACAGGAGCAGCACTTTAATTAATGAATTCCCTCCTTCTCCCTGTGCATGGGGTATCAATTCTTCCCTGGTTCTTACTTAGTAAGAGGAGATAAATTTGACAGACTGAACTTCAATTCCATGTCAAAAGTTTTACATGGTTACAAAAGAAGCACTTTCCTATTCTTAGTCATGCTTGGCTGACCACGTGCTGTGAGCTGTACATCCAGGATCTACCATTCAGGTAAGGAAGGTGTTCTTATGAAAGGCACAGCTACAATTTAAAACTTTCCAGATTAAATAGACTTTAGAGATGCACACAGTCCAGCTTGCTTCATTATAAAATCTTAACCATGCACTGCTCTTACAATGCTGCTAACAATTCTCACCACGCTGTAACACACATTTCTACAAGGAAGCAGTGATCAAGATGGGGCTGGTACTTGCATCATGGGGATGTGGCAAAGCATACAGATAACAAACACGCCTCAGAATATGCTAGTGCACAGATACAACCACATCGAGCATCCAGTGATGGCAAAAGTGCATGTGTACATGATAAGGAAATGGAACAGGAAAGAAATTTCTCAGTGTGAAGAATAAAAGCTATCTCTTGCATCCACCCACAACAGAAATGGAGGCCAAAACACTTAGCCTAGAAAACTAACTACACCTATCTGCACTTTATTTATTTTCTCTAGAAGGCAGATCTCTCTGGTTTGAGGATTTCTTTAGGAAATACCCTGCCACACCTTGGTGATCTGAAGGAAGGCAAGCCAGCTCCCATCTCCACTTGAGATGCAGCACTTCCACATCTTCATGCCTTGTTCAGGCCAGTGAAAACGAAGATGGCATATCATCAGACTTTCACTTTTAAATTATTTTAGAAAAAATAGGAAGCTTCACATTTGAAAGCTGAGACACAGAAGAAGCCTGGAAACAGACCTAAAGCATATTTAAAACTGGAATCTATGCACCTGCCACATACAAGTTAACCTTGTTGGCAGCAGTAAAGCAAGCTAGGTGTGCCACTGGTACATGGAGGAGACGTTCATACACAGTATCACAATTTACATTATCAAGAGACACTACAGCTTGCCTGTGCTACCAAATAATCCTCACTGATGACTAGAAACTGAAATAAGCAGGATACATATGTAGTTTACAGTGAAAGCTGCCCCCAACTCAAAGGCATTAACCTTCTTCTACACTTAAATTCTAACAAGCCAGTATCGTACCCGAAACATCAGTACCACACAGTAAGTATAAGAAAAGTGCATCAGCACATGCACAGACATCACTTGAAAGTTATTTAAAGGTCAATGCAATGCAGAAGGAATATCTCAATGTTTCAAGAGCAATCAATCTTTATGGGGCAACCTTAACTAGTTGTGGATGAAATACTGGATTCCTTTCATCCTGTTATGACCCCTGTGTAAGCAAGGAAGAATCAATTTCGCCACATTATGTCTCTCCCTAAAACATCTGTTTGTTTTCTTGTCTGCTTCCAGGGAAGTACAGGTATGCTTATCCAGGAAGCCTGGCAACAATTCAATTTCAGCACTATTACGTGCAAAAAAGCAATCAGGGTTTTACTAAAATGACGACTACTTTCTCCTCTGGTAAGTATTACCAACAATCTCCAGCACTATTAAACGCCCAAAAACCAAAGCAAAATGATTGCATCCCATGCCAATGTGCCCATTCATGACATTAGAATGTACTCACCATTTTTTGAAGTTCGTTGTCGAGTTCCTCTTTCAGTTACTAAAGACAGGAAAAATATTAGTCAGGACAGAGTAAAACCTAGCATAAGGGTTATTCATAGAGGTTGCTACAACAGAAGACTGACCTATTAAAATTAATACTGCAATGGTTGTGCTGTATTTACAAGTATAAAAACTACTCTGCTGCCCAAAAAATCTTTTTTTCGTATTGAATGATTCCTTAGAGATTACCCAGATGATCTGTTCTTATAATTATGAACCATGCCATCTGTAGACAAATGTCATCAATACTGACTGGGTTTTGCCAAGCAGAAAATAGGAGTATTTCAAAGCATTTAAGTATTTTTACACTATTGCTTCCATATATGCAATTTCGCCTTAATAGCGTCATACTCATGATTCTTTAAAGCAAAATACATTATCATTACATTTCCATAACTGTTCTGTTCTGAAGTATTGTTTATTGCATTGGGATTTCAAGTGGAAAAAATCTTCAAGTCTATTAATGAAGAAAAAGCACAAAAAAACCCACAAAGTATCTCTTTGAATTCTTTAAGAACAGGCAAAATGTAAACACTACATTCCCCTGTGTTTTTCAACAAGTCTAGTTACCGGAATATAAAAGACTAGCAAATTTTAGAATAGAAACTCAGATCCAGCTCTAATTATATTCCCTCCAAGCCTCAAGAACATACATGCAAAAATTTGTTCTCTCAGTAAGAAAAGCACTGGTCAAAAAAAAAAAAAATTAAAAATAAAATTAAAAAAAAGCTGCCCGACACGCTTGCAGTTAGAGCATCACAAGACTTTAAAATTCTATGTTACCTGAGGATTTCCTATCAAAAGAAAAATAAGAATAAAAAGTAAGTATGAAATCTTAAGATATAAATATGTACAGTTGAAACAAAATATTTCTGTGTACACATTTTGCTGTGAGGATGGGAGAAAAGCTATAGAAACAATTTACTGCAGTATGCATTTGAAATGTTGAGAAATACTTCAGTAACACCTAAATATATTCCCTGTTTTCATTGTAATACTCCAGCTCAGAATGGAGGAAGTCGAATATGGAGATGTGGTAATATCACACTATACCATGTTTCTTTTTCAGTAAAAACGTTAAACTCATGAAAATAGACACTCGCTACATGGCATTTTTATCAATTCATAAGATACAAAGCATACAAACTACATCAGTTGTGTCTGACCCAGCCCATCTCACTTTCGTTGAAAAACATTTGAAAAGGGGAGTACAAGTTGGCAGTGGCCAAGGAACATTCCTCATCACAGACAAGGGCAAGACCTCATGCTCGAGAAGAGCAAGGGTGCAGGGCAATACAGAGTAAGCTGCAAATGCAATATTATTCACTTACAGCAGATGAAAGCATTTTATTCCATATTTCTGGTATCCACTACCAGGGTTTGGGTTTTTTTCCCCCCCACATTGAGTTTTTTTGAACAACTTGGCTTACCTGGAGGTGCACTGTGCTTGTATTCTAGCTTGTGCTGTGGATTCTTCCTGCAAAGAAGACAACAGCAAAAGCTGGATTCGTCACCTTGCTCCACAAGTAAGAAGCCCAGAACTCCTTGGTATTTTATGGATAATTTTCATTTCTTTTTAAAATAAAATTCTGTGACCGATGTCTTACTGCAATGTCTCAGCTTTATAGAATGTAGGGTGTAAAAAAAATCAGGTTAAATACGACTTCCTTTTGTTTCAGCGCTAAAAAAAAAAAACCCAAACCCAAAAAACCCCACAGATTGCTGATCAAAACCATGAGATGAGACAGCTTCCAAAGTTGTAAGATGAGATGCATTTGTTCAGCATAGTAAGACCTGATCCAGTTATTTACTCTCACTAAAAATGAAATCAGAACGTAACTTCTGGCGCATAAAATACAAAGTATGCACAGTGCATCACAGGTCTGAGACATCCAGGCACAGCTTCCATATTCTGCAATGTAAGGCTACATATGAAATAGTTTGGGGAAATCAAAGAATTTGGAAGGAACTGCTTGTCTTGAAGGATCACAGGGAGAGGCCACAGGAGGATTTTTCAGAGAGATTACTCATTTCTGCAGTATGTTGCTGCAATCCAGCAAGTTCAATTTACAAATGTGTATGTCTTCTATTAAAAAACAGCATCAAAGCAATGAAAGAAAAATTTAAAGTCAATTTACTCTTAGATCCGCAATAAATGTTCCCATCATTCAGGCTGTGATCTAGGTCATTAACACACTGATTTATTCCCCTGCCAAACAGTTATCCAATACTGCTCTAACGTTTTAACTTAGCCCAACATACATTGCGCTAGTCTGTCGTGTTAGTGTATTGGAGGCTTTTCTCAGGGCTGCATGTTAAAATAGTTTCAATTCGATTTATTTTTGTGCAGAAAATTTTTAAAATTTCTAACTTTGGAAGAAAACCAATATCCTAATTTTTGCTTCTGAAAATAAGCAGCAATTAAAGCCTACGATTTAAGAATGACATACCACGTGACATTGCTTGAAACTTCAAATTAATTTCTGCAACTGCAGAAGTTTTGTATATTTTACAAAATACCCTGTTGTGAAGACTACCTTGGATAACTAGTTGCTTATTTATGTTTTCTTATGCTTCAAAAACAGAATATAGTTACTCTTCGGTAGAAAAATCTTATTTTTACATCAAATAACTTGTGACAAATTCACATACTTCAAGTTGATTTACAATTCTAAAGCTAACGCTATCCTGAAGTACATTATAAGTGCATTAGAAGTAACAGTTATCTGAATTAAAAAAATGGAAGTACAGTCTCCTATTAAATACACTACTCAAACAAGAAGAACTGCCTATATCAGTGTTTTACTACTATCGTCAGCATTAAAGCATTTGATCTGAACTCAAGGGATAGCATTTAATTATGCTCCCTTCAAGTAACAGCCAACAGATAATAAGGTCAACAAAAATAACATGAAAACCCCTCAAATTACATCTGTTGCTTTGCTGAAAGAATTATCATTGCTTGGTGGGTGCCTTCTTTCCTCTACCCCAAAAGAATGAAACACAGATTAAGAAATGATCAACTAGTACAGCACAGAGGTTGTCTGATCTGGAAGGACAGTTTTGGTTTTGGATAAAGCATCCGTTGTACTCCTGAAAACTATCTTGGCAATTTCATTACCAGTATAAACCCAGTTTTCTCATCCTGGGATAAGAAATTCAACTCATAAGATGTTTTTCAGAAGAGAAACACTTATTCTGCATTAGCTGAATATAACATGGCTTTTTCTTAAAAACTACCCTCATCTGTTACATTCCATATCGAACACGCTCTTTAGGATCACCACACTTTCTGAGAGAGAGAGAGGAGCAAACGTTTCTGCTCGGGAACAATCTTTACTAACAGCAGCTATTAGTTTCAATATGCCCCCTCAGAAGCGTTATTGCCTCAAAATATATCCTTTTGTCCATTGTGTCAATTACACAGCAGTCATTAAACTCTGATAAATAAAAGTGTAAAACCTAGACACTGAGAAACAAAATGGAATAAAACAGTCTTTTGAAGAAAATCAACAAATTGCTTAAAAGAAACTGTACCAGCCAGTCATAAACCGGATTTTATTGCTGTTACTTAAATACGCCTTCTTACTAATCAGATACTGATTAAAACAGTTTTTGTATAAAATCTCAACAAATACTTTATCAAAATTAAAACTAAAAGTTGCATATCAAGAACAACATGTAACAACAAACTATTGTTTACATAAAAGAAGAACAGTTTACTACATGTCGACAAGTGAAAAAGCATTTATCTCTAGGTCACAGAATAGGTTCCAAAAGTGAAGTTTTCATGTTTGCCAGCTGAGATCACTAGCAAATATCCTGCACAGACTTTAGTGCTCTAAAGGTAGCAGTCAGTCCACAGACAATTTCTGAAGGCTACAGTCAAGATTTTACATTAAGAATTACTCATTATTCTACCGTCACTTTGCAACTCCAGAGGAATACATTCTTAACCTGTAAAACAAGAAAAGTCATCTTGTAGAGTGCTTTTTACCTATAACAAGCCGTTCCATATGGACATTCAGGCCGGTTATCATTGTTATCCCGAGTTACGATCTCCGTTTCGTGATAGTCATCGTCATTAGGGTGACTGAACTGCTGAAAGTGAATGGGATTCTTCCTGCAAAAGACAAACATGTATCGAGAACTGACTGTGCCATTTAAATACAAGGAGTGGAGATAAGACAAGGTGTTACTGAATCAGAGACAACTCATTTTTCTGTGGTTACATAAAGAGGAGCTTTTAGTGTTTAACTTTACACAGAATGGAAGACCTACTTGCAGGATAACAGAAGTCTTGTCTCAGCACATGCTGCGAAAGAGGTTAAACCAAGAATTTTCCTATCTGCTATGAGCTTTAAGTTTCAGACCTCCAACACGTACACAATCTACTGATGCAGTTGTATAGCATGAATCTTGCTTAGTTATGACTCCCTCTGGAGCTATCGAAGTGCCATAGAAACCGCTACGGAAGTCAGCTCAAGCTGGAAATGCCAACACATGGCAGCCAAACAACTGCGGTATTAAAGATTCCCCGCACCCTCGGGAGATCGCCTGTTAGCTTCAGGCAGTCCATTATTATTTCTGTTCTGTATGCAAGTTACTACTTCCTTGAATACTTCAAGTGCCAGTATATTATTCCAGATGGAGCAGTCTACTGGAAACGTCCAGTAGATTACATACATTGATTATGCTCTCAGGTTTGCCTAGGCTACCATGACATTTTATATGAAATATCCAATTACAATGATGACATCAAGTTGTACCATAAGACATAACAACTCTGCATGTAGCTGAGTCACATCGGTGTTGGTGATGACAGCACATTATGAGCATCCACGACTTTTTGCTCTACAACACTGATGCAGTTGAATCCAAGGTGAACAAGTAACGAATATGAATACACGCATCACTGAAAGAACATTTCTACTGCTTCTAAGCAATAGGTTTGCATACACACATACACACCATGCAAGACAAGGCAGCTATAAAGAACACTACTTAGACAAGAGTTTGCTTTACAAAACTTCTGTAAGTGGTATTAAAAATAACACAGAAAAACGGGTTGCAACTTCAGGAGAAATTCGTGTGACAGATTAAAACATACTACAAAAATTATGTGTATGTTCAAAGTGAACATACGATACCAAAAGCAAATCTATTTTTTCCCCAAGCATAATATTTAAAAGCAAGAAATGTGATATATGGTAATAAGTTATTTTCTAAGACATCCACAAAATACTTCAGTGATTTCCCACACTAATTCCCAGAGTACATTATCTTCAATGTGTTTGTGCAAATTATAAAAGTGAACTGCTTGCCTCAAGCAAGAGGAATGACAACTTTAAACTACAGAGTAATTAGCGCTTTAATTTACACTTTTTACAGCTACATTTAGAAGCACAAAGCCAGTAACACGTACCTAGCTAGCTATATACAAAGCAGCTTCGTCACTGATCACAGGCATTCTTTTTTTAAAATCACAACTACCTCTTATGAACTTTATAGGGAACAATTAATTTCAGCATTTCAACTACCACCATAAGAAAAAAAGCTTTTGTTACAGCTTTTGCAAAATGATTACTCAAGCGCTGTGAGCTCTACTAGCTATTCAGGCCTCCTTTTAAGCATTTTAAGAAGCTTAGGTATTTATTATTAACACTTTAAATCTCCATTTGCCTGGTATCTTTCACTCAGAAAGCTCAACAAGTAAGCTGCAGATAAACTCTTCAATGAGCTGCTTATCAAAGTTCCAGTGTCCCTTGGATCTATTTACATAGGCACCAGACTTCTTGTCCTGGTCTTCTCTGTTAATATCTGCAAACTGTGGGGTAAGTAAATAACTTTTACTAGAAATCATTGCAAGGTTGCATTTAACAGTCATTTACTCTACCACATGTTCTCAGGAAATGTCACACCAAATTCAGGCTGGCTGCCTACTTCTTTTCCCATTTAAAAATAAATGGGATGAAACAAAGTCATTTTAGAGGCTATTTGCTTTGTTTTCTAAATGTATAGAGCTAACTTATTAGAAATATTAGCAAGAATTTTCAGTCATTTGTGACACAATTCCTCTTTTCAAAGGGATACAGAAGCAACCAATGTTCTGTGAAATCACTTTCATAAATATTCCTACCATAACATACATGTAGCATCACCAAGGAAAGAAAGCCTAATAGCTGTCATTTAGCCAACCTTTTGTATTTTAGGAGTTACCCACTTTCTTTCAAAAATTTACTTTGAAACCTACTTGGACAACACCAAACAGTCCTTACTGGAGGAGATGGGAAAAAACAAACAAACAAACAAACAAACAAAACAGTACTATGAGAGGAAGGAGGAAGAGAAACGGAAGGGTCTTGATGTACGCTCCCTATTACAAGGCTTCAGGATTCTTTGGGCCAGCGGATGATGCTTCTCAAATTATAAATTACCTGTGAAGCATCTTAAATATGTCCCACTTCAGATGATCAGGACTAGCAGAAACATCATATTTCACCTTACCTTTGCCTGGATAATCTGTACTTATTCCGTTTCTGTGTTGTGCAATGAGATCCAGCAAAATAAGCAGCAGAGAAGTGCATAGCTTATATTAAGTGAACATTTTCCCTTCTTGCAAAAATCTATATCTTCCTCCTTTTATTAAGGGTTTGGTTTGCTTGAAGGTTTTTTTTAATTATTTTTTTAGACACAAGAAATTTGAATTGTAAGAGCACAACGTCTATCATGCCGTAAGTTGCACTCCAAAGTTAATTAGTTTCACAATAAAACCACACTGCTGAGGAATTTGCTATTTATTTAATCAAACAAAATCATTAAGCTTTACTCACACAAAAATTAACCAATTAACAGCCTACTTCAAGAATAAAGTCTTATGGGAGATTTGCCTTCTCATAAATATACTCACACAGTTACTGCAACTTGCTTTCGCAGAAGCTCTAAATTTCATCACTTCATGACACAGAAAATTACGTAAATAAAGATTATGCAAATGAAACTTCTGAAGTTCTTCAGAACCAATACAGCCATCTCAAGCAGAAGTTCAGCATTGCTCAGTGAAATATTTAGGACAGTTTTCTTGTCTGTGCTGCTACCGAAAGCAACTTGAACTTGGTTTAGGAAAAGCTTTTAAGTGATTAGGTCAGAATCCCTGGCTCTTCATAATCACATGCAGAAGACCCCTGCCATCTCAAGGGCTTATTTTCTCATCTACTAAAGAAACTGGTAGTGAAGACGTAATGAATTACCAGCAGCAGTTACAAAGCCATAGAATTCAAGCCCGAAGTTACGCCACAAGATGTTTGCAAGTTCTAAATCGTAAGTCTTATTAGAAGACAGGACTCAAAAAACAGACAGAGGCAGGTCTTCAGCTGCCTGATCTACAAGCTTGAGGTGAAAGGAAAAATACTTATTTTCATAAACAAACAAAACCAAAAATATTTAAAAGAATGCACATACAGATCCAAAGGTTGGTTGAGCCTACCCTGCTTTGACGGTTATGGGAAAGATTTACATGCACCCAGTCAGCAGAGCACTGTATCACAGGCTAGCAACAGGACAGAACTGCGGACAAAAATAAATGGGTTCTGGTTTTAGATATGAGAGTTCAGGTCTACCGCACCCCTTCTATGCAGCCCTTGAAAAGAGGGGTTGGGTTTGGATCTATTTTTAATTCCCTATTCTTCTAACTTCGGAAAAAACAAGAAGCAGACAAGAAAACTAAAACAAGACAGTATTCAAAGAGCAAGTTCCTTGACAATAAACATAGATACAACCTAAACAGAGCACCTTGCCTCCTGGAGATAACAGCAGTTTCTTTCAATTTGGTAAAGCTTCAGGCTACCTCAGAAAGAGAATCTGACACTGAAGGACAACGACAAAAAGAATTCCTGGAGCAAGAGGTGTGCATCAAGCTTGATTCTTTCAAAAGCAATGTTTTCAAATTCATAAATGAAGAAACTGAACTATGGGTTACAAAACAATTTCCTAAATGTTTATGATATGTGTTAAGAGAAATCTAATAAAATTAAGAGAACTAACATTTAATCTTTTCAATTTGTGTTATTTTACTACTCATCTACCAAATGTGCCTAAGTTGTATCCAGAGTACAAGTATCTCTTAGTAGGAATTTACAAAATAAAGACTAGCACTCTGAACAGCATTTAGTTATTTAATAAATTACATTTTATGAATAAGAAACCTCACCCAGAAAAAAAAAAAAAAAAACCAAACAACAAACAAAACTTTAAGGAAATGTTACGGTTACCAAAGCAGTACTTATTTAAGATGCTGACTTCTACAGCACATCTTGTTAGAAGACACCTTTCATAAGGTTAAAGTAATGAAGAAGAGGCAAACCAACTACCCACTGAACTCAAAAGTATACTCAAAATAGCTCCTCTAAAAACTAGTTTTTGCTCAAGAAAAACAGTACACTATGAAAAACTGAATACGCTATCAATGTGTTCCTTCAAAGCATACATTCATGTCACACTTACGTACATGTTCTGCTAAAAATATGGATAACTGCAATGGCTTGCTTTAATCTAACAGCTATCCCATTAATGCAGAAAGACTACTTGGCAGTCTTGTATTAAAAGCAAACACTAAGACAGACTACAAAGCGTATTTTTTTGCTGCAAACAAGCAGGTTTAATCTCAGGACACTTCCTGCAGATCAAAGCTGATGTTTTTGATACTTCACATTTACAAACTTCTCAGTACAATATTACTGCTGCCAACAGTTTTAGAATAAAGACCCAAGAACAAATGTGCATATATAGACTCCTATTCCATATTACCTGTAACTAAAATTTGACTTCATAAACATTAGGAATCCTTCAGATATTAGCGCATTAAATCAGCTTAATCCCCATACAAGAGAAAACCTGTCTTAGCAAAATTAAAAGTAGCTGGAGCAAACTAGAGGCTGCATTTGTACTCCTGGATCATCTCAACTGCCTAATAAAACATGTTTTCATCATATTCATTACGGGACAAAATTTGAGATATGTGAAAAAGAGCTACATGAAAGCTGGAAATCAGATGTATTTGTTAGTGTAACAGCTTTACACTTCTGATTTACACAAATGTAAACAATCCATTTACTTGTGCTTGTTTTCTAAACAACCTCACTGTTTTTCCCATTGTGCAAGCCCCTTGGCGGAAACAAAGAAGGCCGGGGGACTCAGGGTGGCGAGCCCCTGTTTCCTGGCTTAGCCTTATCTTTTGTGCTTACAGCGTACACAGATTTATGTAGAGCTCAAAGCCTTCTCCTCAATGCAGTCCTCAGGTCATTGGTCATCTGCTAGCCTCAAGACCACATGTAGATTTGTATCTTCCCTTTGAAATATTAACATATGGCACTCCAGATGTTTTCCGGGCAGAAAGAACTATCACGAAGCCAAGCATTCAGCACCAGTGTTTTGGAACATTACTGGAACATTTGTATCGCACAAAACATTTATATGACCGACCTTTCAGTATGAAGTGAGAGGATATGAGTAGGAGGAAAAAAAACCAAATTTGTTCTTCACTTGAAGTATTACCAAAGACACTGACCAGATAAGGGTTAACATGAAGTTTGGAAGTATGCCTTGTTCTTGTTTTAGGAAGGGACTAGCCAATTTATAGCAAGAGTAATTCTTGATTATTTAGGGATGATATACAATAAATATTTTAAATATTCAGATCACAAAAAATGCAGTAACTTCAATAAATACAATCATTTTTCATAGAAATTTCATCTGCTAATAATACTAGCCTAGAGTGTCTAAGTTGAGCATTTCAAACATTTACATCTCTTCTCCCTGCTGGTACATGTAATGTACACACAGGTTTTTTTATTTCTTTTCTTTTTAAAATGGGCCTTTGTTTCTTATTTCCTAAAACACTTCATCTTTTGATTTGCTGAAGTACTTCATCCCCTGTTTGGGTTATACTAGCAGTTAGCAAGACATCCTGGTTCCTCCTTTTACACTTTTAAAAAACTCTTGTTATGCCATTTGTTTCTCATCAGTCCCCTGCTTACTGAAAGATTTTTTTTTCAAATCAAAGCTTGTAACAACTTTACTGTTTTCTCTTCCATAGCTAATACATTACTTCTTAACAGTAAGCTATCTTAAGCTAGTTTTAATTTTGCTTTACCTGTAACAGCCTGTTCCATACATGCAAGGTGTCCTCTTACGCTTGATCTGTTTGGAGCTTTCTGAAGCATCTGCACTTCTGGTTGAATCAGAAATCTCAGTCTCGTAATCCAGATTTGCATCAGGCTCAAGAATCCCTTCCTGGGCACCAAAATATTGGGAAGTCCTGCCCCAGTGAGCTTGTTGGCTTGTAGAACCAGTAATCTGCTCTTTGTTTTCTGTTTCCTCAATTACATTTGTTTTATTGGAGATGTGACCTATTCTTTTAGACCACTTACTATGCAGCTGCCTACCATTTTTTTCCAGAGAACTTCCAGGGGTTTTTGTTCCAGTCTTGCCACTTCCTTCCATGCTTCTCATGGTACTCTCAAGGGGAAATCCAGATGTATTCTGTGGAACAAGGTTACATTTTGAAGGACCTGAAAATTTACAGTCTTCAGAATTCAAAGCGTTAAGGTCAAACTCTGCCTTATCTCATCACTCTAGTTTTCAAAATTATAGAATAGCCCAGTTTGGAAGGGACCTCAAAAGATCTTCTGATCCAGCCTTTAAAATCTTCTACTCCACTTTCCAAACTGAAGTTAGCTGCTGAATGAAAGGCTCGAGTTAAGAACATACAGACACAATTTAAAGAAAAATTTATCCTAGAACTCCTGTCCTCAGCTTCAGTTCCCTCGTAACACAGACGGGCTTCTCTCTCACCACTGCAGTTTGTGAATAGTCCAAGGACTTTAGCTTAAATTAATTTTCAATTAAAAGTACTGCTCCTGAAAAATGAATGGGGATTATACTTGTGAAGATACAGTAGACTCTAGAAGAATGTAAATTCCTATACAAGAATCAATTTTAATCCCTTAAGTACCAAGGTATATGGGATATAGATATATTTACCTACATGCGGGAGATACAGGGGAATTCATGATATGCACCTCAAGCTTAATCCCATCCGAATACATCTTGTATGCTTCAGCTAATGACTAAATCATAGAACAGTTTGTCAGTAGATACCATAAGTCAACAATTTCACTCTTGACAAATACTGAATTTTAAACTTTGGAACACAGGTACACTTAAAATAAAGAGACGTGTGTTTTAGAAAAAGAATGAGATACATAACCAAGACAAGGCCATTGTCCCAACAACCAAGACATCACCTGGAAACATACCTATATTGATGGCTGAACTACTTTGATACACTACAGAGTTATTCAAAGGTCTCTGCTCTCTAAAGTTTATTACCTAGGTTCCCTCTCCAGTAAATCTATACTTAGTTTACAAGGATGTTTTTGGCAGAGCTTGAAAATCAGCTGGTGGTTTCCCATTCGATTTTGTTCCTTTCAATGCAAGTCTCACAAAATCTTAATCACATTGCTGCTCAAATATAATTGTCTCTGATTTTGGTTAACAAAGAGCAAAGTCAGCATTAATATCGAACGATCCTGACAGCAGCATATTTAGTAAGTCAAACTAGAGACAAAGATGACTCTTTCATCAAGACTCCCAAAATAAGGCTCAGCAAACAACTGTATCTTAGGAAACATGCCTTCATTTGAAAAAGGAAGACTAAATTAATTTGTCACTCCCACTTGTGTCTTCTCTACTACATACTTCAACCCACTGCCTATATTGTACCTAACGAGAGCAAACACCTTCATTTCTATTCTGTCAACTAGTTAACAAACAGGTTGCAAGGAAGGAAAACCAGCGACAACAGCACTAGTGGCACTGGTTATAACGTGTGTATGACCTCACTGCCATCTGGTGGCTGTTGCTGCTTTGAAGAATTAAGCTTCTTTTGACTTCCTACCCAACAGCAGATTTTCTCAATTGCCTTAAGTATGACAGCAGGCAAGTGATTTTGGTTTTGCTATCAAAATTCCAATCTTTTAGAGATCTCTATGATTGTTACTTTTGCTTGCCCTAACCCATTATTTTTCTGCAGATTTCTGAAGGCAATTTCTTACACTGCTCAAGATACAAATTATTTATGAAATCATTAGGAGAAAATACATAAGGCTTCATACTCACAAACTGCAATATGAAGTAATTTATTATATAGTCACTCACCTTATAATCTCACAAAGAGAAATTAGCGCTGCAGCTGGTATTAATGTACCTAGCCAACAACAAAGCTCACCACTCAGAACACTTCTTCAGATTAAAAGATACCACTGTGTTATATCAAAACTATCCTGAAGGGTATGCTATCCATGAGATGGTAATTTCAATTAACCTTCATATTTAATTAAGAAACAAAACCAACCCCCACCCGTATTCAGTGTCAAAACCAATGAAGCATACCAAGTAATAGTTATTTAAGTATTTTATCAGATCCTAAAACAGATCCAGGCAATTCTAACGCTAGAGATTAGAAACACCTCCCCAGGTTGTTCACTTAAAAGTCAGTGAAAGCCTCAATTCGCTCTAACCAGAATATGTTTTGTTTGTCTTTGATAATGATCCTTCTCTTCTCATTACTAGCAGGGTGCTATCAGTAAGTATTTAACTGCCTATAAACGCAGCTGTACTTTGGGGATACACAGACACACTGACCAGCTGGACTGACATGTCTCTTCACTCACTGCCACAGATCCGTTCTGGATTTCAGATTACTTTTTTTATTTTTCCTTTTTTTGACCAGATTTTGTAATAGTGGCCTAAGCACACTCCCTGATATCTTCAAAACATAGTGGTTGCTAAACCACATACCATAATTTTCTGACCACAGAATTTCACCAACTAGAATGGCACTAATTTGGACAAATTCCACTGCTACATTACATCAGCACCATACCATCACCTATCTATCCCTAAAGGGTTCCCGGAAATAGAAACCACACACCAAGCCACTCCTAGGACCAGACCTTTGGCCCACATCTTCCAGCCTTTTGCTGTAAAGCTGAAAGTCTGGTATTTCTGTAGAACATTCTGGGACTAAATCCCACACCCCAGGAAGGAAGTGCAGAAAACCAGGTCTCTGAAGGCTTCCAGGATCCTTGCTATAGAGCTGTCCAATGGACTGGCATTTCAAAACAACTCTCAAACAACAAATCACAAGCAGAACGCATAGTTTTATTGTAGACCCAACCTTCAGCGTGACATTCCCAATTACATTCTCATTCTTCAAAATACCATGGTTCTGCCTTGAGCCAAAAAATTACCTGAGATGAAAGGACAGGGATGGAAAGACAGCTCCTTTTCCCTTGATCTTGTTCTTCACCTTCAAAATCCTCTATCGTTTCTTCAGAAGCTAATCTTTTTTTCTGCTGCACATTTACTTCTGATTTTAATGACTCCACATTACTTTCATCCCTTTCTTGGCCTTTTTTCATTCTACTACCTTAAAAGAAAAATAAAAGCGTACTTTTGGAATGCAATTTTTACAGTGAAATCCTAACCACATTAGAAATCTAAAGCTACATTGAAGCAGAACACTGGGCAAAGAGCATGAGAAATAGCAGCAGTTGTGCATGCGTTGTTTCAACAATACATTTTTCACTTCCTGCTTATGGGAGTAAAAAGTACAGTTTAGAATGAAACAGATGCTTGAGGGGGAAATTTGGAGGAAATAAATTTACTAAAAAGAATATTCTGGACTGACTGTATCAGTATGACTGACAACCTCATTTACACAACAGAAGCTGATCGAGTAAATCACATGTTTAAGGGTGACTATTACGGCAGACCTTTTGTGTAAGTATCACTTCAGACTACCAGTTTATCACGCAAACATCAATCAATTACGACATGGCAAAAATCAGAGTATGCCCACTTGCCTAGTCAGCCATGTCACAGTTGATTATTTCATCAGCCAGTAACTGACAGAAACACAGCAAACACTGTGCCTCTCTTTGAAAACCTTCACATCCCAGAAAACTACGTTCTCTGTAGTATTTTCTGGATATACAGCTGGGAGACAGGTAGGGCTGTTGTCCTGGTTTTATTACAGCTCCATCCGCTGCAAAACACATTCAGAAGGAAGATGCTTCATGCTATTTTGCAAGACTTCAAAAACTCCCCCTCTTCAAAAAATACTGACATGCCAGTCATTTGTATGAAGCAAGGAATTCTTTCAAATTTTAATCTCTGACTTCAAAACCACAGATTAGTGTTCCCTTTCCAGCAGGAAGACAGACAGAAGAAAAATAAATCGGCAGCATTTTAGTTTTACTCTCTACCTTCCCATCCAATACCACCTTAAAAAGATGCAAACTATTTCACAATTTTAAGGAAATATTTTAGATTTGCAGAAGAGATTGGTTGTGTCATTAATGCAGCCTATTCTAAGCTGGAATCATCTTCTCACGTAATGAATTTTTAAACAGCTCCAGTAGTGTTCGTATGTATCCCTAGCTCCCTCAAGGTCAGGCCTTCAACAGCACGCAGATACTGCTTACCCACACAGCTCCAACTCTCAACACCCATGTGATCAAACCGCTCAGTCTTTGAAACAAACATTATATACATGTATATAACAAATATTATAGCACTTCTAGAGAAAAACCGAACAAACAAAAAAAACCCAACCCCCAGAAAAACCAAACAAGCCAATCATAAGAAAACAATCACAGCAGTGCAGAACTCCACAACTGAACATAGCCAGCGGAAGTCCTCTGGTACACGCAATTTTTACATCCAAGGGAATAAGCCAGCAGGGAACAGCCTAGATTTGGAAAGGGGGGGGAGGGGGGAGAGTTTCTTTTGCTTCTTATAATTTCCTCAAAATTAGCTTTTGAGGAAAGGAAAGGGCACGGTAACCAACAGCACAAGACAGAGGTGTTTAAAGCCTGCCCCAGGTCAATCCATCCAGACAGCTGCATTTACTACAGAAGACAAGAAGCAATTCATCAGGCACTACACAAAATACTTCTGCAGGCCTACCCGGACATCAGGAGCCCGATTTTTCCATTACGTCATCTCAGCAGAAATAGCAGGTGGAAACAGACTTTACAGAATAGCTGCTGGACACAGAGGAGCGGACACACACACACCAGCCACAGTTCATACACTTCAATAGACCAGCGAAGGAAACTCAGCAGTTAACACCTAAACCACCTCACATCTCACCACAGAACAGCAAGCAGGGTGAGGCGTGCTGTCTTCGGCACACAGAAAGACAGAAACGCTGGGGGAGCGTTGTTACTGTACACAGTCATTTTCCTTCTCTTCGCACATTTCTTTAGTTCTCCAGTTCCATCGATAAAAGTCATCAGAGCAATAAATGCCTTCACGTAAGTTTGTCAGAGAATGTCTAAAGGCAGTTTTAGAAGACTTTACAAGCTCCCAGCAACAAAGCTGGACATGCTGGTAATTTTCCTGGGATTGTGCCACTGCGGCACCCTTGTGTCTCCCATTGATAGAGACTAAACACAGTATTCTGCTGCTGTTAACGCTGATACGCAGCGGTAGAAATTTATCGTACATTCAGCAATTTCCTTTCACAGGAAGGACACGAGGGAATGCAATACTATTTTAGCCTCATATTGATAAGAAACTACTATAATTTGATGAAATCCTCCTCCTAGGAAGAAACTCTGGACTACATGAGCAAGTCTGATTCAGTCACAGTTAAAAATAAACTAACACGCACCATTGCCAGGAAAAAGCTTCACCTTAAAAACCTGTGAAATTAGAAGAATCTAAATTTAGAAGGGCAATCAGTGACTTCAATGTGGAGAAGGCTTGGAATTAAAGGCACAGAAATTACCTAGAATTTACATATTAACAAGACAGGTGAGTTTATAGGAAAGGGCTCCAAAACATCAGATGTTCAGCTGTCCAAAGCGAGTCTATTACCTAGCATAAAAAAAAAAAAGAACAAAAAGAAAATCAACTGATCAGAAAGAACTATGTCACACCTGTAGGACTGATGACAAAGGAGACAACAGAAGTCAGTGTCTGTCAGGTGCCAGTCACAGAACATGGAATGAGAAGTAACAAATTAATATTTTCTACTACCACAATTACAATTTAAGAAAATTAAATCGAAGCACATAAATGCATATTTGTATGCAAACACATTACACGGCAAACCTACCTTCTTTAATTACAGGCTCAGAAATCCTCTGAACCAGCAGGTCTCTTTCCAGCATCCAAGATGGAAGCACTCTCTTTCTTTGAATAGATTTTGACTGTTCACTTTCATTATCATCATCAGGAGGAACCTGAAACAATATTTACTGTTTAGTACCTTTCTCCAGTTACAAAAGAGGTGGAAAAACGAGAACACAAGTTTGAACACAGTTCTGTCCTTCAAACGAAGCTTAGTTGACTACCTACTAAAAAATCTCCTTAGACCTCCAGAATAAATATCTAAAAGGCTACAGACCGGAAGTTTCATAGAAGAGTTATATCAGCATCTTGCTGTAGAGTTGCAACACATAGAAATAAGAGAAAGATGTTTAACAAACAAATGCCTAGCTGTCAAAAGCCAGACAAGTCTTGCTAGCATTCTCTCAATTCCCTTCTCCAGAAAGGAACCACACTCTAAACAAATTAAACACACCAAAGCCATGTTCAGTACATACTTATGTATGAAAGTAATATTATCGGTTTGAATCTCTGCTTACTAAAAGCTAACTATCCATCCCAGGAATCTCAGCTACAGTAAAGGCTGACACTTCATTTGTCGTATGTGGTTATCTACCAAACAATGACGTTGACCAATGTGCTCCTCTTAGCATCATGTTGCTGGAAACACAACAGACGACGTAAGAAAAATCCCACTGACTCCATACACTATTTATCAGACTGTCTGAAAGACATGTTACTCAGCAACGTTTAAAAAAAGCAAAAGACATTTGCTTTTAAAACTCTGTTTTGCTAGACAGCATTCTGGCTGCCAAGGAAAAACTGGGGGATTATTTATCTGCATGTTGATATGGATCTTAAACAACACAATTCCATCACAGCTGTACAATTCAAATGAAATAGGCTGTTAGTACACTATAAAGAGGTATCACTTACAGCCAGCACAAGGCATCTACAGTCCAGCCACAGGCTCTCCAGACATAAATTTCAGGGGCTTTTAGGCTGTCTGAAAGTCAGTCATTCATTCCCCTAGGCCTTCACAGGTACTTAGAGCACTGATGCAGACCAGAACTGGACTTTGTACTGTAGCATTGAACTCAGCTACCATATTGTTAGCTCAAAATATTCCTTTAGCAACAGCAATTTCTGTATATTCCAGAGAACCAATTACTGCAGTATAATTATCACACATACACAACAAATACTCTTATATACTTGTATAGCACACAATCGAAATAAATAAACAACAGATATTATCAATATACAACTTCGATTGTTGTCATTTACTTCTCAGGAAAAAAAAATTCTTTAAGAAACACCACGCCTTTAGTTAATTTTCAACTGCTGCTTACAAATATTAAATTTAATTAAAAAAAAAAACACCCACCAGATGTCTGGAAGTAGCATCACTTTTTCTCATTTTTGCAGTTCCCTGTATCTCAGAGTTGGAACATGCTGGTTCTATCAACGACGGACTACAAGACATCTTAACAGGATGAACAGCTGGTCCTTCTTCTGCATCAGCCTCCTGATTTTTTCCTGACAAAGCAAAATTACTTTTAGCTAGTCAAACTCATCACAAATAAAAACGTGTACTTTTTCCTCAGACACAGAACTTGGTCTGAACGTTTACCATTAACACACTTCTAAACTGAATGTAACATACTGTTAGATCGAGAACAGAGGAAATACACACGCCTTCCCTTCCACCTTCCACTAGAAGTATTTTGAGACCTTCCAATCACTGCTGACTTCTCAAACGTTGATTGTAGACTAAAACTCAGGTAACAACGTTAAGGTTCACAGTTTTCAGGGCCAGATGCCTAACGAACCCAGCACTTCTCGGCAAGCTCTCACCAAGGGCTACAAGTCTGCAGCTCCGAGGTGACACCACATGCTCCGGCGCTGGTTTTAAAAGCCTCAGCTCCGAGCCGCCATGTCTGAAGTACTTTCCATCGTGAAAGCGCCCCGAAACCGCAATCGTTCTTCCTTTAACGCTTTGCCCTTCCGCTAGTCGAGTCACCAGCACAAAGAACTGGGGGTTAGAAAGTCAACTGCTGCGGTATTCACTGCACAGCACCGCTCGGGTCACTGCGGGCCCTTCCCCAGCCTCTGGCATCGCAGGGACGGCGCAAGCCGCCCAGCTGCACTGCTCCTCGTGAGGAGAGACACAAGCGGCCGGGCTCTGCCCCCCTCCCCAGACATCCCCCCCCAGGCCTCTCCCTCTCCAGAGCCTTCGCTTCCGCACGGGCTCCCCCCCGCCATGGCGCCGGCGGCGCGACGTGCCCGGGGCTCCGGCGTGCTCCCCTCCGAACGCAGCGGACGGAGGGCACAGGACCACGCTGACCTCGGGGCGGGGGTCCGCAGCGCACCGGCGGCGGGGGGCGGCCTTCTGGAGCCCTTCCCCTCACGGGGGGCCGGGCGGGGCCCCTCTGAGCGCAGCTGCCGTCGAACCGGCGACCGAGGCTCCGCTTCTCCGGGACGGGACCGCCCGCCGAGGGCCGCTGGCGCGCGGGCGCCGTGTGATGACGCGGGCCCCCGCGTCATTCGCCTCAGGAGCGGCCGGGCCTCTGCGGACCCGAACAGGGACGGGTGCGCCTGCGAAACCCCCGGCCTCCCCCCCCGCGCCGCGGCGGGAGGAAGATGCGGGCAGGCGGAGAGGCGGCCCGCGGCCCCCCGGAGAGGCATCGGCCGCGGTGACGCGGGCGGCCTCCCCGCCCCGAGGCCGCGGGGATGGAGGGGGAGCGCTCGGCCGCCGGGGGACCCGCGCTCCTCCCCGCCGGCCGGCAGAGGGGAGGAGGAGGAGGGGGAGGCCCGGCCGACTTCGTGGCTCTCCTCCCCCCGGAGGTCAGCTCGCGGATTTTCAGCGACCTGGACGTTGAGAGCTTGTGTCACGCGGCCGTGACGTGCAAGGGCTGGCACCGCGTCATCGAGAGTAACGACCGCTTGTGGAGGCCGCACTGCTTGAGCGCCAGGGCTGTCTGCCAGCGGGAGATCGACTGCGACCGGGGAAACGGCTATTCCTGGAAGGTAAATTTGACGTCGGTGATGGAATGGCGGCAGCGTCCAGGCTTCAGGGATTGGTAACAGAAATACATAATAGAAATACGTAAAGAGATTACGTCAGCACATCTCGTCTGCCCCAGGCTAATGGGAGAACCTCTGTAATCACAGCATGGCTTGGTAGCACACGCAAACAGCTGGACAGCTGGTGAAATGCACAGGTGGAAGCAAGGCTGTCCCGTTCCCTGCCCAGGACCACGTCTGGCCACCCTGGCACCCCATGTTTAGTCCTCACACTGCCCGGCGCAGCCTTGGCACCGATATCCATCGTATCGAAGCCTGCACAGCCCTAGCACGGAAGAAAGCCCACATCCCAGTAGACAGGGCCAGGGGGGAGAAGACAGCGTACCCCCGCGAGGCAGCGTGTGCTCTCTGGTTGCATTTCATGGGAATAGTTCTGCTGGTGAGGAAGGACTGCCCAGAAATTCATCCTGGGTAGCTCTGCCTCAGTACGCCCCGAGCAACATGCATCCAGGAGGAAAAAACTGGGGTAGAGAAAAGGAAGCAAGCAGGAGCTCCGAGAAGCTGTTTTGAAACTCTCCCCACACACACGCCCAGTTACAGCCGCTCTGAGGAGTTAGGAGCCGAATGTGCTGGAAGGTCTATCGCAGTCCAGTCTGGCCTGCAAGCTGGGGTAGATCAGGAAAGGAGTGGTTTCACAGTTACTACTCTGGAACAGCCAGAGGGTGATCCCCACCTCATTTGAGCTGGTGTGTTTGAGAGCAGGGAGGCAGTGGAAAGGTGAAAAGAGAAGCAGCAGAAAAAAAACCAACCCCCAGACAAACAGTTCTGTACTCTCACGCTTCCGTAGAGTTGTTTCAGTATGAGGCAAAGCCATGAGCAGGCAGTGGTTGCCCTTCAAATGTGTAGATCTTACTACTGTTGCACAAGAATTTCCAGAACTCCCTGCACTGATTCTCTGTCTTATCTGGAGGGAATTTGAAGTAGAAGCAACAAACACACCAGTTCAGCATTTTCTTTCACTAAAAGGTTAGCTGAAGAGAAGAATCCAGCCAGCCTGCATTAAGAGCCCAAGCAAGAGTTAAAGGTCATGAATAGCCTAAATAGGAAGAGAAAGTGAAAGGCACCTCTTCTCAGGAGTAAGGAGGAAGATGAGTTCCTGGTTTAGGGTTTTCATGTCAACCTTCAAAGAATTGAGGCAAGAAGCGGTTCTCTACCCAGCTTAGAACAGAAAAGTTGGAAGTAGACCAAGGTCTGCTTCTTGGCAGCAGTGCAGTTCCTGGGCTTCATGTCTAGATACCCAAAGACACATTCCAAATCCTTTTTCTAGCATTACTCTTCCAATGCAAAACTTACTTGTATTGAATGCAACTTACATCAGTTCATTTCCAAGATCTGTTTGTTTTTTCCATCAGATCACATTACTGAGAAACTACTGGAAAAGCAAAGTGAAGCAAGAATGGCTGAGCGGGAAATACAGCAACATTCCTTCACAAAACAGCTTGCCAGAGAAAAGCATGTATCCAATGGATGTCGACACATGGGGAGAAATCCTGGAAGCAGAACTTGAGAGATGAGAAACCAGTGCTGATTCTTGCAACTCAAGAACCTTCTACCAACAACTCGCAGACTGCCAAACTGTAAATATTTTGCAGTTCAAAATCAGCTGTGTTTGCAACCATATGATGAAAGCTTCTAAAAAAAAAAGTTATGTTTATATTTTTTTATTTGCACTTTATCTGATTAATTTTCTGTAAAATCTTAAATAAGACTAAATAGTTGTAATTTTATATTTGTAAATTTAACATTCTGCTGTATTGTCAAAAAGATGTTGATTGTACTTTCAATTTGCACTTTTTATTTTGGAAGAGATGACTTAAAAAAAAAAAAAAAGGCATGTTTGACTTGAAGTGTATTATATCAGCAGCACAACATGACAGCCCACAAAGGAAGGCTGGGGAAGGAGCAAATCCAGACATTGCAAAGAAAAGAGGACAAGGCATCCCCACCTCAGGATCAGCTGAACGTCCCCACTGCCCATCTCAAGGGACAGAGCCCTCATGGGGATCTTTTCTGAACCTGCACCCACCGGTGTTAGTGCTTGGCAGCACCGCATTTCCAGTGCCCAGCTCTGGGATTTCTGGATTAGGACTCTCAGATCCAGGCACCAGGCAGGACTGAAACAGCCACATAACTAACAGCTTCTCTGCCATCAGCCATGCATTTTAGTAATTTGCAAGATGAGGAGTACAGCAAAAGTTACTACTTTAAACAAAATAACTCAGATAACCACGTGAGATAACACAACTACATACATCTTTGTAGTCAGGCTAAAATGCATTCAAAAACTTAATTTTCTCTTACATTGTGATCTCCCCTTGCACAGACCCTGCTTTACCAGCACTGACTTCTGGTACTGACTTTAAAAACTGCTTCTATAAAAAGAGGAGATACCTGTCACATTACTCAGCATGAAAGTGACCACAAAACTAATTTATTACAATTCTGTTTCTATATCACCTTTCCCTACCTGCTTTGCACTGACGAGTAAAGTAAGTGGGAAAATGCTGGGACAGTCCCTACTGCTTGAGGTATTCCTACAAAATTCAGTCACCAGTCTTGGACCAATTTTCTATAGGAAGACTTCTATCATGCTTATGAAACAACGTCAATATGAAGTGATTTCAAATCAACTGCTGTGGACTTTCGCAGAGGACCTTGTGGCAACATAAGGATGGAAGCGTTGTGTCATGAGCATGAGGTTCGGGTGGCACTAGGTCAGGCCCCTGTTAAATACAGAGTTTACTTACAATAGGTCTAGCCCTTACCTTTAACAGGTAAGATTAACCAGGAGGGAGCCCGACAACACTAGGTGGAGGAGTAGAGCAGTTTTGCTCTGAAAATAGAGACCATTGTCCTCTTGGCTAAGATCCAGTAGCATTTTTTGTTCAGTGGTGCGGGTGGTTAAACAAACCCTTAGTTTAAACTTCCATCCAACTTATGCATTTTTATTTTCTCACAATTATTTAAGGATATCAGAATATTTAGTGGAAATATCTAGTATTATTTAATCCCCTTTATTGCAAGCGTCTGGGCTCGCAGGCTGTTTTGTTGTAGATGCCTATATCTACAGCCCAGGGAAGAAACAGAACAGTCAGGTGAAACCAGTAGTTCTAAAATGCTTCCAAGAACAGTATGTTACCTGCTCCCTTTTCTGATTTGGGGCATTCAACAGATTTCACCAAAACTGATCCACTTCACTCAGCCTCCTACATTTTCCCCATTAGAACAGCTTTTCAGTTCATAAGCACCAGTACCTTTTCTAAATCACGAATAGCATATCTAATCAAGGCAGCTTTCTCATCAACAACATTGCGTGACACAATGCAATGACTGGATAATGTTTCTTATACATCTTTTGCAATGTATTGCTTATAGGTAAGTGTTAGTCCCCCGATAAGGACCCCACTGCACAAAGTTTTATAAAGGTGCACACCTCCTCCCCTTACTGCCAGCAGAGTTGATGCTGTTCTTATGGGATGACGAAAATGGATGCAGTACCACAAATTCACCGAAGCTTCTGCTATCACCCTGCTGCCAAACATGGCTGAAGTGTAACTCGGAGTAAAGAGCCTTGCTAAGAACAGCAGGTGTAGCACAAAGCTCAATGAATTGCAAACACTGCTTCTTTTATTATTAGCTCTTCTGCTCTAAGATTATATTTAGTTAGCTCAAAAAAACAAACCACACCCAAGCGGTTTTTCCACTGAAGACGCTACCTCACTCCCTGCTCACAGTATCTTTTACCCTGACTTAAAGAGAGCTAGAAGTGAAAAAAAGTGCATATAAATTAATAAAGAAGAAAAAATACTAGCAGCACATTCTAATCACCTGAGGAGTGCCCAGTATCTTAATCAAAAGACAGGAAAAGTGCACAATAATGGACCTAGTCCCTCACCCTTCTCCTCACCCAGCCTCCTCCCGTTACCTCCAGTCTCTGTAACTGCCAGATATTTATCCCCTCTTTCTGCTCCTTTCCTGCCCCTCAGCTATCAGTTCTCATATATTTGTCTCGGGATACAACTTGCAAATAGAATAATTATTCTGGTATAAATTCTGTCAGAGAGTTGTTTTGCTGTGTACTTAGCTGCAGCTTTTCCCCATTCTTGTACAAGCATGGGAGTTGCCAGTATCTGTTATGCCTCTACCTCTGCCCAGATCAGGGGGCTGTGCCTCTTTAAACACACAAGGAATTAAACACTCAGCTATGCAGTTAGACAAGGCCTAGATCTTTAAACCTGGAGTAGCAGTGGTGTATGTTTTTCAAGGAAAATCTATCACTGAAAGAAGAAAAACAAGTATTTAAGTAGAAGTTCTCATGTAAACAAAGCTTGCTTCTCCTCCCCACTCTGAGCCCCTCCTTCAAGGGTTTTAATTCTCCCTGGAGATTTCATTACATCAATTCTGGTCTTCTGTTCTACCCCTCTCTGCCCCTGCACCACCTACTCAGCCTCTTAGCTCTGCTGCAGGCTGGATGTGTTCTCTTCCCTTTACAGCTACCCCAGCAGCGTCCATTGCTCCAAACAGCGGCACTTTCTACACCAGATGGTTTGGGCTCCTTCTCTTTCCCCTCCCACCTGTGAATAAAAACCACTGAAATGCCAGCAACAGGAAGATCACCCTGGTGCCTAAATTAGCACTAATGCGTAGGTATCCTTCCCCAGAGAGCATCCTCAGCAGCTAAGGCCACACATGTAAAACCCACCTACCACCCCAGGACACGCGCCAGCTGTCCTCACACCTAGGTAGCTGGTGAAACCCTTTTTCTGCTCCATTGCCCGGCTCTCTAACCCGTAAGTTTTTGAGGAAGCGGAAAGTTCTACTTTAAGGAAACCCCACTGACCTTCCCACCGCATTCACATACCACTTCTACCCTCCTACTCAGAAGGTGTTAGCTGCAGAAAGCTGCCTGAGGCGCCCATTGCCCAGGCGTCCCGTTAGCCACATGGCCGTCCTGCTGCTCACCTTCCTGCCCATCCAGCTTTCCCAAGACAGAGAAGCCTTTCAAGGGAGCATGTGAAGCTTACGCGGTGCAGAGCAAATAGCATGTCCTCCGCCCACATGCCTCAGCTATGCAACACGGGCTCAAACCAACCAGGCTTCTGGGATGAAAAAACGTCCCAAGCTGCTGCACACAGCTGGGCATCAAAATGCTGGCACTGAAGCTCAACCTGAGGTCCCCCGAGGTCAGTATTTTATTTCTGCATTTCCAATGCCGCCTGTGGTGTTAGAACCTTCCTTGCGACTACTCAGTATTGTAGTGCTCCATTTCTGAAGGGAGGAGCTGACAGTGTGGCGTTATTTCATCATGGTGCAGGATGTGGCTTTGGGCCGTTGCCATTAACAGTCAGATTAAATAAAAAAGAAAGCATGAGATGTTTAATCACCACAGACTTTTCTTCATTAAACCACTCAAATTTCAAAGCTAATTTTGTCAAGAGAAGTGCTTCTGCTGATAGGCTGTCACTAATGTTTCATGTCTCTATCCTAGTCAGCTCTGGAACATAGCAAGTGACATAGTTATCCCAACTGAAGACAGACCAGTTGGGCTCAGGACTGGGACTGGCTGCTCAGCCCACCAGAGCTGACAGAAAGGTAATAAAGGCATGCACATGGGAGGATCTGGGTGGTGGTGGTGTTATTTTATTTTCTCTCCGAATAGACTTGGGTAGAGGCATATCAGATTCCCAAGAGCATCCTGACACTTGCAGTAGTTTTTCAGCATATTGCTTGTTCAGAAAAGCCTGTCCCCAAAACCATGGCAGAAATCACCTCCTGCATTTAATACTGTGAGTCAGCAGCAGCTTCTGATCAGCATAACAATGCTAAGAATTGGGGGTTGGTGGTGGTGGGTTTTTTTTTGTGGGCCTCAGTGCTAAGGGCTAGACCCACTTCTATTCTGGTAAACCAAAAAAACCCAAGCTATAAAAACCCTATAACTGTGGGTAGAAAGGGGAGAAGGAGAGAGGTGATGGGCAGCAAACTCAGAGGACCCAGGGGACCTACCAAGATGAAACCCAAGAGGACAATTCTACGTACTGGCACAGTTACCTGCAACCCCCCCAACTCCTCAGAATCATCGTGTCCAACGCTGCCACCCATGTCCAGCAACCATGGATTTACAAAGCCGGGGGGAATAAAAAGCAGCCTGCTAGAGCATGCAAATTAGGTACAACATTAGCTTTTTTTGATCCACATTTACAAATACAGCAGCAGCAAGCAGCAGCTCCTTTGCTTAATGCACAGTCCTTTAAAATCTTAACAGGCAAAGGAGCTGCTACTTGCCAACACAGGAGTGTCGACTGCACAGGCTGTTTTGTTGCCGAGATGCCAGACACTTGAAGCTCTACACAAAGACTTCTCCAGATGCCAGAGGACACCATTAGCCATGAGATAATGTATTAGCTATAGCACTAAACATTGCTTTTAAACATCTCCATGGTCTCAGAACACCAAATACAAAAGACCACAAGATGCTACCAGCTACCTATTGGAGGATTCAACTTGAAGGCCAAATTGAAGGTATAGGTTGCGCAAGTTGGGAAAACTTCAGCCACCTTAAGCCTTTAAACAGCACAGGGGAAAAAAGAAAAGTTGAGAAAGGCAAAATATTTTTTTTTGCAGCAGCGTCTTACAGCTAATAAATTAAATACAACAATGTCCCATAAGAACTTTACTCATCTGTTCAATTGATGGAATATTTTCAATAGCTTCCACTATTTTTCCATCACAATGCTAAAGATCAAGAGTACTGTACAAATTTAGCTAGAAGATCCTAACACCTAGGTTTCGCAAGAGACAGCATATAGTAATTTAACAGTATAGCCAGTAACAGAAACATGCCTCAAATTTCACCTAATGTAGATAACCAAGCTAATCAGCTTTTCTAATGCACCTTTGTTTTTTAAACATCACTAGTCTGTAGACTGTTTTATCACTAAATTGTACTGCTCTTTAAAGTCATTCTATCACGCAACTCTTATCAATTCATGTACTTAGAGATAATAACGCTGAGGGCTCCTCAGTTGCTTAAACAGGGAGACTATAATGGCACTCAATATCCATAAAGTAACCAAACTTCTATACACAGCATGTAGGTAGGAGGAGATGAGAAGTTTTTGCTGTTCTAGAGGGGTGACTAAAGACCACATGGTATGTTGTAGCACATCTGAAATACCACTAGGCATTTACATTTATGTATCTGAGTTCCACTCGACAAGGCCTAAAAAACAGACCCACAAGCTCTCTTTTTAGATTAGGAAGTTTAGGTCAAAATAGCTTTAAGAAGAAGGGGGGGGAAGGGGGGGCAGGAAGAGCAGAAAGTGGAAATAGAAGATGTAACTTTGGAAAAAAACCCTTCTTCTAAGTAAAAATATTAAGTTATTAAAAAACCCAAACCACCTTATTTTAGCACTTATGTACCAGAATGACAAAATATTTCCTTTTATTAATCAGAAAGCTGCATAAACATCTACTACAAACAATTCCTATTATTCAAAAATATCCCACGCATGGGCATTGATTTTGTTACCGTACTTTCACCATCACGTACTAGGAGACACACAGAAACTTTAGCCTTCAAAAGCAGGACACCTACATACGCACACAGCAGAAGCAATGAAGGACAAAAGTGATAGTTTCTTGTTTTTCTTTTGATATACTTGCATGCTTAAGAAAGTATTTTCAGACTTTTCCTTATGATGTGGAAGCAGGTACATGAAAAGACTGATTACACATTGATTTATATAATTGATACTCTATCAGTCTGCAATAGGTTGTTCTAGTACATTTAATAAAGAGAAAGGGGCTAATAGCAATACTCTAAGAAGAAAGTTCTCAATGTCCTTTTAATATGTGGGTTTGAGGACGTGGGAAGATTGGGCTGTCTAGTTACGGATTTTTTTGCCATATTTTTTTTTAATTAAACTCATCAATCTCCAGTCATTCCTCCTCTCCCTTGATCAGTCTGGTTTATTAATATGCAAGATTTTGGTGAAAGACATACTGAAGGCAAATTTTAAAAAAATTACTGACATAATTTTCCTTCCTTTCAGCTGCTGGAAGCAAACATCCCTCAGTTTCATCAGCATTTGCCTTCGATTCATTTCCTCCCTCCTTCTCAGTCATCTTTTAGTGGGATGGAGAAAGAGAGGGAAACATGTTTCCATCTTAAAAAACAACAGAGTCTATGCAGGGAAGGTGAAGAGTTTTACTATACCCCATTACACTTACAATGGAAGTCCAACAAAGTATGAAAAGCAGCATTTTCCTCAGCTTTCATATACAGTTTTACTCTCCCTTCAGCAACTGAAAGGAAAAAAAATGAAGCAATCTACAAGAACCAGAAACAAAGTGTGGAAAACCACAGTTGTGGTTCTAAATACAAAGCAGGAAGTCCTATGTTCTAATCCAGGAAAAAAAACACAAAAAACAAACTTATTTTGAAGCCAAATAACAAGCTCTATTTCAAGTCTCATGAGTAACAACAAAAGAAGAACGTTGTTTTCAGTCAGAGATTTTTCAATGGTGTTTTTTGTTTGCTTGGCTTGCAGATCACCAACCCACCATTTTACGAGATGAAACAGTTCCCAAAATACCTTCAAAAGGTGACGAAGTAACCGCATTCAAATTATTCTTCATGCATCACATTCAGACTTCAATCATATCATCATCCCACACAACAAAAAGAACTCACGGATACAGATGGTGGCTCCCTTCTACATTTGTTTTGCAGATCAGCCAGGGCTCATTCTCATACCGCAGCTACAGAGCTGGCAAATGACACTCCTCTTTCAGGCTCCAATCCAGCGACTACTGAAGCCAGGAGGGAGCATTGCAAAGATTCCACATTGCAACAAGCCTCCCTTAAGCACCCACGTATGGTGGGCAGGCAAAGTCATCTGGAAAGGCACCAGCACCTCACCAGCCAGGACACTGATCCTGCCTCCACCATTTGCTTTTTAAGTTGTCTTTGTGCTCCTTAGCATCACACAAGTCACGCGTAAAGACAGGAGAGAGATACTCAGGAACCACACTCCTGGGTAGCAGAGAAAGGGTTAGAAAGCAAGAGAAAGACTCCTTACTCACTGTCAGCATTGGTCCACAAGCAGCAGGACTGAGATTTCCATCCTGTGTCCTGATGTTAAAAGGCAAACATCTGACAATTTATGCATCGAGAGCCGCTCAGCTTACAGGCTAAATAATAAAACTATGCAATTACTTAATTGTATAGTCTGGAAGCAATCCTTCAAACCAGAGGCTTTGTGAATAGCCTTGCATTTTATTTTATCCTCTTTCAAAAAAGAACCTTTTGCATGTTGTGGCATATTATTAACATGTAAGAGCACATATATTCCACTTCTGTTTAGTTTAAGACAAACTCAGTATAATAACATTTACTTAAAAATTACTCAAGTAGGTAGGCTAAAGAACTTGGTGTTATTTATTGCATGGCATATACAGTTTTCTCAGGTGGCCAAAGCTACCAAACCCAAAAACTCCAAGAAAAGGTGGCTGATAAGGAGAGAAGAGCACACACCCCCTGTTAGCCAGCAGGAAACCCAAAGGGGAGAGAGAAATTTGAAGCCCAGCTTCAAGCCTTCTGTTACACACAGAGGTTTACTCTGAGCATGATCAAACCTCTATATACAAGACCACAGTTCACAAGCGAAAATATGTGCACTTTTTGAAACACAAACTGAAGGCACTCACAGAAATATCGACTACCAACAACCAGCAGAGAACTGTTATCTGCTCATTTTGCTTTTTAAAGTTCCTCCTACAGTTTTTAAATGTATAAACAAAACAAAAAAAGAAGCAAAAAAACCGACAAAAAAAAACACCTCAAAAAACCCCCACCCTACTAAAATGTTTCTGGCCCTCACCAAAAAGGCTATCTAAGAGAAGTTTCCAGGATTCTTAGTTTTGGTACTACCCAAGCCTGAACTCAGAACAAATGGAGACACGTTACAAACAATAAAAAGAGCTTATCCAGAGCCCTGTGAAGCAAGTTGTTTAAACTTAAAATAACTTCTAAAGTATTTGAGAACAAATGGGGGGGTGGGG
>Ga0065711_1026494_pt1 | contig 68120 bp, 37 predicted proteins | sample Hoacrofraction12_FD_59098 | JGI IMG/M metagenome (GOLD analysis project Ga0065711, IMG submission 59098) | Hoatzin crop microbial communities from Cojedes, Venezuela - Epithelial fraction 12 v2 (version 2) | ecosystem: Host-associated > Birds > Digestive system > Esophagus > Crop | place...
ACCCTTCAGATATTTATAAGCATTTATTAGGTCCCCTCGCAGCCTTCTCTTCTTCAGGCTAAACAAGCCCAGCTCCCTCAGCCTCTCCTCGTAGGAGAGATGTTCCAGTCCCCTCATCATCTGAGTCATCACAGCATAATGAGCCAAAACCAAGGGTCCTGCAGCCTTACAGACACTGCAACTTGAGGGGTTATTTTCACTCCCATCCCTTATTTGCTTGACACTCACTGGGTCTCAGACCTCTGCCTTCTCCTCACATGGCATCTTCCTGACCTGGACCTTCCTGTCTACACTTGTTGCAAAATCTCTGGCTTTTGTCTCACCAATTTATCTCCTTCTCTGACTAGATAATCTTAGCCTCTTTCTTCATTAATTGTATAACAAGTGCCTACTCAGGCTGCCCACAGTGGTCCCATCTTTTTTCTGCGACGTAATCACCTGGAAGCTCTGCAGAATACCCAGCGCCACTCCCCCCTGTCCTACTGCCCCTATAACCCACTGAACTCTGCTCTCACTGCTCTGTGGAACAAAGCAATAGGTCTGCTCATGCTCCTCTGTCCCATCTGCTCCTCTCCTTCTATCACATCCCTAATCCTTGCACCTTGCTGAAGAGAAGATGATGCATCCATAGATGTACATAAACACACATATACACAGAAGCATTCCCTTCCACTGTTCCCAGCCACCACTTTTGGAAGAATCGTCCTGGCAGTGTGCTTCCGCAGGGGCTGCAGAGCCCATTCCCCAAGACTACTTAGGCTACCTCTAAGGACAGACATAGGAATTCAAATACCATGAGGAAAAACTGTCAAAACCTTTGGTGTCTTCCCACAGACAAAGAAAATCGTGGCACACAACCCAATGAAGCCACAGTCAAGCTTAGCCTTGTTAAGGCCATCTGGTTAGTTGTGTAGGTGAAACTAGGTCTGGGTTGTTTTCTTTTAAACTGCATCATGCAAAAATGATCCACCAATACCCACAAAAAGATGCACAGTCAAATAACCCCGGGAAATAGAAAAAGAGACAGATGGAGAACTTGTCTGGCTAATTTTCTCCCCTGTGACTACTGTGCTATTTCTGCTAGAAAGGATGTGGAAGGAGGCAAAGTGAACAAATATAAACTGACTTTGTGGGATGCATAGATAACTGTAATATTTCTTTAAATCCATATGAAAAATACCAGTGAAAAGAAAAAAGGATTAGTAAAAGACAGAAAAGAGACTTTATAACTCAAACTAATAGCAAAGTGGAATTTCTTTTTTAATCCCTTTAATGTTCCTTGTTCAGTTTTGCAAAGCAGGAACACTTTCTGTCCTTAATTTAATGCCTTTGAAGGAACCTAACCTCTACATTTCAAGTAAAGTTCATGAGAAATCATGTTACCAAAAAGCAAGGAGTTCATTATTCCCTTCAATGAGGGCCAATGAGATTTTTTATATTTGCCAGGTCCCTGGCTGTGAGTGAACACTGTCCCGCTTTGCACAGCTGGGAAAGTGCTGTCGAGGGAGCAAAGTGCATTAGGACAAATGAAGCACCAGTATGCATCTAATGACCTCTGAGCCACAGCATTACCTACCCATGCTACCTGGCAATGGACAGGAGGCTCTATCAGCATCCCTGACCCAGAGCAATGGTAATGATCTATTAGTGGCCATATCCAGCGTATCACACACCATGGACAAACCCATCCTCTGAGCCAGGCAGCAGAGGCTGAGGGATGCAGGCCAGGCAGGTGGTGCGGAGGGGAGGCAGGCTGGGGGAGCAAGGATGCTGCGTGGGGCACGAGCGGCGCCCAGAGCAGTCACAGTGCGCAGATGGCCTGTGCCTGGCTGCCCAGTGGGTGCAGCATGCCCTGCTTTCCTTGGAATGACATTCAGCAGGGAGACATGGCAGCTGCTCGCTCCTATCCCCCAGGGATGTTTTGATCCATCCTTTCCCCCTGCATTCCCCCTTCAACCTCCTCAGTCAAGACTGCTGCCTGTTGTCGCCTCCGGTGGTTTCCAAGGGGTGGTTCTGCCATTTGAATAATTTACTGCCTTTCCCCCAGCTCCTCCCGGCCAAGCTTGTGGGTTCACGGGCACTTCATTAGTCCCTTTGGGCAGCTGCAGCTATCTGACATGGGTCAGACCCATGGCTGCGAGCGCAGGGTGCCAGCCAGCAGTGTGCTGCCACTGGGCAGAGAGACATCATACTCACAGCAACATGCAGGTTTGGGTCTTTTTTTTTTTTTCTGCTTGCTTTGCTGGCTTGCCCTATGCCTTCTTCCTCTCACACCACATTAGGGAAAGGCTAGCCATAAAATCCTGTATGTATTTTTCTTAGCATCTCTCTCTGCTTAGTTAAATGTCAAAAATGTAACTACTTCAGAGAACTGGTTTCCTTTTATGTACAAAAAGTGAAAGCTAGGGAAAGAGAGTTCTGTCTATGTTAACTATTTTCATTGCTTTTGTTCACAAAAAGAAGGAATTAAGCAGTTAAAATAATAATAAAACCTGTAATGTTCTTTTTGAATGTTGTTTACAGTGGGGGGTTATTTTTAAGGCTTCTGTTCTCCCTCCTCCCTTTTTCTCTCTCACCGAATAGAAAGGAAATTGCCTAATTCAGCTTGGTTGCTCGGTTGGCCATATCAGTGCATCTCACTCAGAAGAGCATCCCTGAGAAGAATGGCATGCTTTTAATGCCCACTTAATGTCAGTCTTTGCATTTTTGCTTAGCGTTGATCAGTGAAGTCATTCTGAAGATCTGATTTACAAGCTATTCTCCTGGCCTCTGAAAGAATGTCAGCTATTTCTCGGCTGCAGAATTACTGTACTTGTAGCTTGACCTCCAGATGTAAACATCTGTTCTGTTCACCCCTTGTAAGGGTAAAATTGGAACTTATTCTTATATGCCTATTTTTGTCCTCCAGTTGCGTCTCTCCCAGAAAGCTATATATACACTGGTCCTTGAAATATTAAGTAATCCCTTTACATACATAGATGAATCTGCATTAGAGTAAAACCTGTGTACAGATGTGTTTCGGCTTCTGCAGGTACAGTAGCAATTAAAGGACCAGTGAGTGATGGCAGTGGTCATTCCCACGCTCAGAGCAATTACCGTAGAAAAGCAGCAAAAGTGACTTTGCAGAGTCAAGTTCTACATTGGCAAGGAGGCACTATGGTTAAACAGAGCACTTGGAAAACAAAAATATTTGTATTTAAATTATCTCCATCCAGAAGCATGATTGCTATTGTGGAGTGGGGCCTGGGGACGATTACTCCCATTAGAGGGACAACAAGAGGGACAAGGTTTTGTCTTGGCAGGACTGAGAACCACAACCAGCAGGTCACCTAACAGTGTGTATGGTTACTGGCCCAGTTTGAAGTTTTTCTGAGTTCATCCTACAGCAAAGGCCCAGCACAGAAAAGCACTTGGACTGTTATGTGTCCCCAAAGGTGCCCTGTGCAGATACTGTGACCCAGAGAGTGTGTGCAGGTAACCAGAACAGACTTGACTATTTTCAGCAAATCATGTTTTCAGTGTAGAGCCATCCTTTCACACATCTCATCTTTCAGCAAGTACGATGATTCCGGATTGCAGCTCTTTCTCACCAGCCTCACATTTGCTTTCTCAAAGTAGGAGACATTTTTTGAAAGCCTACCGAAACATGTTGGTGGAAAACCAGGTCTGACAGCTCTTGCAGAAGAGTTTCACAGGAAGCGAATGAAGTGGGCAGCACATTAATTATCTTTCTTCAAACAAATTATTTTAAACTCATTTCCTCCCACCATTAGCTGAGTTCTCATGCTGATATGGGCACCATCAGTCATGTGTTGCCGTTGTTGCACATGACAAAGCCGACGGCGGGGAGCAGTCTGGCACATCACTGAATGCACAACCCTCCCCTTTGGTGACCTGACTTACCCTGGGGACAAATTCATCCCTGACGTACATGGGTGTTGCTTGCATTATAGCTGTTTTGCAGAGATGAGGGACACAGAAGTTAAAGGCAGAGTGCTCCAGAGCCATATTTCATCCTTCTGTAACCTGTTATTCCTACTGCATTTGTCTTATTAACCTGCAAGGCTCATTCCTCATCAGAAGAGGTCATGCTAATTTGCCACTCACACCCAGTTTATTACAAACATGTACCCAATGCACAATTTACTCCCCCAGTTGTAATAACCACGGCAATTATCGCAGAGCCTTCCCAGGTCTTTCTTTGTCAGAGTTTTTGCAAGCTCCTGCTGGGCTGAGTTTGGCATATCCAGGGGAAGGTTCTTCCAATTAGACAGAGGACAACCACCACACAACACTGGAGGCACTGCACCACTCTGAACAGCCCCAACACCTGCTGACGGTGGGGAGGTTCAGTGCATAAGATGTGCCCATAGGGAAACAGGTTCCAGTTAGCTTGAGAAAGCATATCAACAGTTGGTAACAACAATATAGAACAAGAGCACGAATACCTTCAGTTCTCTTTTCTGGTGCTTAGCAGGAAAATACCCTTGGAAACAAAAAGATTGTTCAGTCTTTAAGACAATAACTGATACTCCCTAAACACATATAAGTAGCTCTGGAGTTTAATTTTACCAACTTTCCAAACATTAAAAGTATCAAGGAGCCTATTTCCTTACTAAAATCTACAACAGGTAACCTAAGCATCAGGAGCCTACAACCCTAGCAGGACTGGACATGAAAATTTTAAATCACATAAGATAATATTTGCAGAACCATATACTTTTCTTTTTTTCCTTTTTCTCTTGAATGGGAAATTTACACACCAATTCCTTTCATTCCTAGTTACCACAAATGTGGGCCAAGATATCACTCACTGTATGAAGAAGAGTTGTGCATGCTGCAGGACTGATGGCTCAGCAAGGAAGGACAGGATAACCCAAGCACCAGAGGAGAGCAAAGGGAGAGCAGCTGGAGAGCATGGGGTTTTAAATAGGTTTGGATAATAACCCACACTTGGTGCTGCCTGATATACTCCCACCACTAGATGGGGAGACATTGGCCAGCCCTGTGCCAATCTGCCTGAGGAAGGCAGGCATCCAGGTGTGTTCTGGCTAAAATTAAGCTATCAGGCAGATTTGCGTGACAATTGCCCATGACTGGTACTCACACGACAATTTATTGTGTTGTCAGCAAAGACCCCTTGGAGGTTATCAATACCTACGATGGTTTCACAATGTGAGGTTTCCCTATCTGCTGCCGTACTCCAGCAGAACAACCCAGAAGAGTTGCTCTGCACTCAGGTCAGAGTGTCAGGTCAAACTCATTTCTCTCACTTTAGCTTTCATAAATTTCAGTTCAAATTCTCAAGACTGATCCACACAGGAACCGGTACAAATCTGTGACATTTTTCCTGGGCAGACCTATAGCAGCAACAGATGAACTTTGCACAGAATCAGGTTTTTCCATCCCTCTTACACATCTCTGCTTCTCCAAGTGACTGCTCTGCAACCTCTTTCTCTAAGCTGCCTGAGGCTGGGACAGGGAGGACTGGGCAGCCATGGGGATGCTCAGGCACTGTGCTGGGGGTAGTGAGACATTGTAATGGAGGGGGTGGGCAGGGTCCACCTGCACGTAACGTAGCAAATCTGGTCTGTTTGGAAACCCCTGTCTCCTTTTATACGAGAAAAACCAACACAGTACACCTGGTGCTGGACCATGGTTCTGAGGCAGAGACAGGAGCCATCTGAAAACATCAAGCTGGAAGAAAAGGAGAGCTGTGTTTTGTCCCAAAATGAGACCTGTCTTGAAAATTTTCAAGCAGGAGTATTTTCCCTACCCTTCCCTACTGACTTTTAAGATTTCCATAGGAAATGCTTCATTTTCCCACTTCAGCCACAGCTGCTTGACCTCATTGTGATGGTGCCTTCCCTTTGGCTTATAAATTGCATAATTTGCCCTTTATGGGCACTGGCAGTTCTGTGGTGAGCGGTGTGAGACTCATCTCCCCACTGAGATTAGACGCACACACGATACCATCTCTGCATTATCTGTACATCCCCTGGTGCTGTCAGACACGACAAGGATCCACCACAGCACGGATGTAATCGGCAGAGCAAGGAAAAGCAGGGCTCTGAGAGGGAAGGAAGAGGTGAGATGCTCCTCCAGCAGGAGCTGTACTCCTTGCCTCCAGATGACTTTATTCTATAGGCCTTGGGTTGCTGCTCTGCAATTTTACTGCCTGGGGATTGCAGAGGAGAAGAAAACTTCTCCCCTTGACAGCTATGCTGAGGTAAGAGTTGTCTGCAAGCACAGCTCTCCAGTGTTGGGTATAAGATGAGCCGATGATCTGAGCCTACCTCCTAACAAAAAGGATCCTGGAAAACTTCCATATCCCTGCAATTTGTTTTAAGTCAATCAAATACAAATGGTGTTAAAAAAAACCCACAAAAACCTGGAAACTGACATTCAAAGGCAAGTTCTCTAATGGTAGGAGATGCTATGATTAAACTGCTGATTCAAACTTTATTTTGCTCCTTTCTGCATATTCATTATTATTCAGCTTTTAACTATATCCTACATTTTGCAAAGAGCTCATATCTCCTTCACTGAACCTGATGGATAGAATGAAGGAGTGACATGGAGTTAAAACGCAGATTCCTGGCAAAGAAGGTTTTATCCCAAACTGCTGAAGTAAGCGAATGAATGTAGGACTTCCCACTGCAAAGTGTCTGGTAAACTTAACTGTGATAACAGCCCTAACAATAATAGTGCAGTGACTCCCATGGGAAAAACAATTTGATTTAAATACTCTTCACTCTCCTTTAAAAATTCTGTTTACATGATAAAGATTTCATAAATGCATATGAAACAGACAAGTGAGGCTTCTGGGGAGGAGGAGAGATGGGAAGGCAGGGTGGGTAGACTGTAGACGCTTTTGAATTAATGGGAAACAAACAAAACCTTTAGGGAGTTGGCCAGTGGGACTGTTAGATAATGCTTCCTATAAGCCTTATGGAAAAAAATGTATTTATGCAAAGGAAATACAAACTGCAAAACAGCAAATCTGCTTTAAATTTTGAAAAAGGTCTATTTGCTTGCAAATCTCTTGTCAGCTGCAGAAAAGATATCAGAAAAGGATAAGACTGAAAGTCAATTTGCTTGCAAATCCTACAGATAAAGATGACACTGGGATAAAATTGAAGAAATAACATGCACATCATTTTCCTCATTTTGTCATTCGGAGCTTATGAAATTTTTCTGGAGCATATCAGCAAGTGAGTTTTAAGGAGTAAAAAAAGCTGGACTGTGTTTATTTGAAAAAAGTTTAGATAGCAAGTAGTCTACACTTTGGCAAACTCTCAGTTCTGTGGGAGCAAAAAATAAACTGTTTAATTTTACTTCCAAGGAAAGAATGAAAGATAATAAACTGTGGGAAACAAGCGTAGTCACTATTGCCGCCTTTTGAAACAGTAAGCTTTGGCCTAAGTTATCTTCTGTTCAAAACTCAACACCTACCAGAAGGGTAACATTCATAATAGATACGCCATTTTTCCCAAACTTCTTTTTCTACTGTATTTATCAATAAAAGCTCATAAAAGCAGCAAAACATTATATTCGCTTTGCAGATCATAGGCCAAGTAGACAACTGTGTACAGGAAGTGTCTCCTCTCTATATGCAAATGAGTTATTTTTATAGAACGCAAAGGATGCAAATGCAAATTACACAGAAGTATTTTCATCAAGCATCTTAAAAAAAAAAAAAGCTTCCAATGGCAACATTAGCAGCTGGTGTAAATGCAGCTCCACATTTCCCTTCTCCTTCCACCAGACCAAATTCTGTCTTTGCTCTGGCCACAGTCTGCAGGGGTTCCCCACTCCAAAGCCCAGCAATGGCTCCCTGCTTTCTCACATGCCTCCCTCTCTGCCTGGAGAAGCTGGAGGACACCAGCACCCTCATCTCTCACTCCCCACCTCCAGCCCTTGCATTTACACTTGCTGCTGCCATGGCATGAGCAGGGACCTCACTGGCAAGCAGCCTGTGACCACACAGCACCCACACCTTGGCCCTTTGCACAGACCCATCTCACGTAGGTTTTGCTGCAACCTTCCTGGCACAGGAACTTTGCACAGGGAAGTGCTTTCCCCGTGGGGTTATGGTTCATGGCTGCAGCATGCACGTGGTCTGGTGAAAGGAAATAATATGGTGTCTGAAAGAAAAGCTTTACTGGGGCAAGAAGTGGAAAAAACAGTCTGTATCACATGTGACACGAGGGGGCTGAGGCTTTAGCAGTACTGTCCCAGCCAACCACCCCAGCCGAACAGGGCTAAGAAACGATGCAGGTGGAATGTAGCAGCACAAAGCTGAGCAGGTAAAACAGGAAACACCCTCAAATCAGGATGGACGCCAAGAAACATAAACCGTAAGTGGCAACCAGAGCATGCACAGTCCTTATCACTGTTCAAAAGCCACCCCCTCCACCCCGCTCTCTGAAAAGACCCCTCAGCAGTTTCCATACATTTGGGCTATTGCTGTTTACCTGGCAAGTCTTCAGTGGGCAGGCTGCAGTTTTTAAGGTGAAAGATGAGTAGCTGTCCCTTGATCAGGCTGTGATCACACAGCTGTCTGTGGTCCTCAGAAACAGCTTGTCATCAGAGCATTTCTGGCTCCGTTCAGTCCCTTTCTCACTGATGTGAGCCCTGGGGTTATTTCTAGTGAACCAGGAGCATGAGATATGAACTCTCCCGAGCATCTTCTGCTAGTTCCCAGACACCTTCCCTGCCCAGTTAAAGACCTCAGTTCTTACTATAAAAGCAAGATATAGTCGTGATTTGGCTTATAAATCATCAGGGCAGCTCTTGCCTTTGGGGTCAGTGTGCTCACAAGTCAGAGCTGGCTGCAGTGGCTGTGGCTGGGGAAGTTGGAGGCATTTCACACAAGGAGCAGCCTCTCAGAGGGGCACTGATGAACTGGGTCACAGCTCACCTTGAAGATCCTTAGCTCCACCTTCATCTTCCCACAAGCTTTTTTCGAGGAGTCCTGCTCGAAGCTGAAATCTCCCATGCCATTGACTGCCAGAAAGAGAAATTAAATCTAATCCAACCCATTCTTCCTTCATGCTACAAAAGAAAAAACACTAATCCTAGCAGAACTTGACCAAGAATAAAAGTGAGGGAATGGCACAAACTCCACGAAACCCCTAAGGGAGATGGCTATTGCCTTTGTGTAAGAAGTAGGCAGATACATGAGTGAATGGCGCCCAGTAAATGGCCAAATTCAATACGCATGGCCATCCTCCTTGCTCCCCTTCAGTTGGCAGCCCCATCCCATCCCCGCTGGCTCGGGCGCACGCTGGGCCATGCCTGGCTGGAGGTGTCTGGCTTCAACAGGGCTGAGCATGGGGCCAGCACAGACCTTACTTCCCAAGCAACTCATTGCATCTGCTACAATTGAATTAGATTGTCTGAAATGTTGGGCCTGCCTGGACAAAACCAAGCTTTTTTCCTCCCAGCAGCCTCCAAGAGGTGGGCAATACTCACAGCATTATCTCCTGAGAGCATTTGTTTCCTTGTTACTAAACCAGCGAAGAATCCAGCAACAAACATAAGCAGTGGCATTTAGACTGATAGTGCTTCATTAAACCATTCCCATTGGTTGCAAAACTACTCTGGGATGAACTTTAGCATTCATGGCTCAGTGTGAGGAAGTGTGAAGAATTACTGCAGAATGAAAGCCCGGGAGGGGAAAGGCTGATTCATTCTTTCTGTGTGAAAGCACACACTCTAATTGTGTATTTTAAAAGCATTCTAATTTTCACAGTTATTATGCTGGTAAATGTGGCTTGAAGAAGCAGTTGACTATTTATATGTCTCTGCTTTCCAACAGGAGAAGTTTAAGGATGTTACTAATGATAAATATGGCATCTTACTTACTTTGCTGAATTTAACATCACTAAAAACTTGACATTTTTGCGACAGCTGGATAGGCAGGTAAGCCCCAGAATGATTTTGTCTTTCTCAGTGGTAGTGTCACTCAGGTATGTGGGAGGGATAGTATTTTTTTCACTGACTGCACACAATTTCTTCAGTTATCTTTTTCTCGAAGTAAACTAGGCTGTGCCAAATTCACAGGACTTCACGTACATGTCTGGTAAAGAAATATCTTCTCTGTTCTGATAGTCAGCTCAGGGGACAGCAGGCCAAACAGCTGTGCACCCTGAAGAAGTGGAATCTACATTAAAAAGGAAACAGATTTGTAGCTTCGGCACTGGGTTAAGATACAAGAGAATTGAATTTAATTCCTGACGATAAGCATTGCCTGTGCCTCGCAGCAATGCCTTTACTCTTGGTGTGCTCCAGCTCTCTATCTGTAGGAAGCTGCCTTGACACCTCCAAGTCACAGGGGTTCTGCAAATATAAGTTCTTTGTGTTTGAGTGCCAGGCAAAATCAGAGGCATGAATAACTTCTGAAGTTTCCACTTGTTTTTGTGCTTATTATGTTACGCCCAAATGCACGGAATGTTATTCATGGTAGGAGGTAGGTAGGCGATAGATTGATGAGATGTATCTTTTCATCCCAGAACTATGCATCAGAAAGTGTTTAAGCAGCAAGATCCTGAGTTAGCTGCAGATTCAGCCAAATGCAGAATTTGGATGAAAATTTCCCAAAAGGTTGGAGTATTTCCCTCCAAGGTTGTATATCTGGCAGATGTCATGCTTAATCTTTTTTGCCAAACACACAGCCTTAATCAGTGAGTGTTATATGAGGGCTAAGCAAACCAGATCACAAAGGAATGTACTGTCTCCAGAATAATAATGAAAGATTAGCTCTTCGATTCAGCCTCTGAATTTTGAGGAATCTTTTGTTTTGTTTTTAGGTTAAACCAAGGGCAGAATAAGTAGTAAAGCATGCAGATGAGGCACTGTCATTAGAAAATAATAATTTGTTTCACTGCAATAAGAAATCTCATTTACATAAAATGAGAAATAATTAAATTGAAGCTGAACTGTGTGCCCTATCAGTTTAATTGAATATGAGCTACATGCCTATGGCTGTTTTATTGGGGCTGGTTCCTGGAAAGCATTTGTTATTAGTCATTTTTGCAGCAAAAAGATGAATCAACACTTCTTAACTGAGCAAGAGGAGTAAGTCCTGGAATCAACTGTTGCTGAGCACCACAGATCAATACAGATAATAGTGATGTGCCTGTAGAACTGTGGACTGCTTAGTCAAGAGGGAACTTAAAAGACTGGTGAGGAAAGCCTTCTGTGTAGATTTGATACCAAAGACAACTGCTATAGCTGTCCACTCCAACCCTTTTAACAACTCAGGCCGTATGATTTCACCACATAACTGTCTTCCTTCCTAACTACTTCCTTACTCCATGACTGAACAACATTAAGCCCATGAAGACCTACATGTCTCTCAGAATTGGAGTTTACCCATCAAGGGGGTCTATCCATCTGATTTCTCTTCAGAAAGTGTTCCAGGGCTGCCTGGCATTAAAGTTTGTGCTTCTTTTCTTGTTTGATTTTAATCTCAATATTCAGTCATTGGATGGCCTGCTTTTTTCCTATTAAATTATAGAAGCCCTCAAAAATCAGACGTGTTGTCTAGAAACACTAAGACCTTCAACAACTGGCCTTTCTCTCTTTGCTTAGAGAAGTCTAGTACACTGAAAACCTTGCTTCCCTACTGTAAGGCACATCCCCTGGAGCTTTACCCTATTTGACAGGTCTTTCTGAAATCCCTCCAATTAAGTGCAGATGCCTCCACTAATTTCCAACTAAGACTTGATCTCACCTCTTTGTATACACTTATCTCTTTCAAAATTGCCTGAAGCTTTAAGGGAAGGTTTCCACTATGTCCACCTACGTGGTAACAAGGTCCTCAGCTCTCCCCAGCTGCTTGTGAAAAGAGCTTTTACATTTCCTGAGCTCAGGAGAGCTACTGCTCCTTTCAACATCCCCAATCCCAACCAGCTGTACCTGGAAAATCACCTTTACCCTGTCTCTGTTTGACACAAGGATTCTTCTCTCATTACTCACAATGTTTCATCAACAAATCCTGATGAAAAATACTCAGACTATGAGCTGGGTATGATCTAGCCTTACCAACAACATCTGATGTACATTGGTCATCTGGATCACATGGTGGTGTTTCAAAAATATGATGAGACTGTAAGTTTGGGACTCACCAGATAGACTGGTGCAGAAATGACTGCAGAAGATTTATCCTAAAAAGGATGAAATTGGTGATCTCATGCTGTATTTCAGTGAGTCTTGCCAGCTGCAAACACAGGTTTTTCCGACAATGTGCTGTGCTCCTTCCAACGCGTCTTTGGAAATATGCTCCCCAACGTCCCACTCACAGACCTCTGCTTCAGGTGTGATCTCCTCTTCTGGCAGGTCAGGGCAAGAGCTGAGACTGGAAGAGCAGAAAGAGCAACCTGCACTACTCAGAATGTGTTTGCCCAAGGAATTAGGGGAATCACAGATTTACAGTTTGTGCAAAAGAAAGCTCCTGTACTCCCAGCTCCTCAGCACAGCACAAACATATGTTTGGGTCTCAGACAAAAGAATGGAAAAATCAGTGGTGGTACTATCACCACTGTAAAATAAATGCTATAGACAGTCCTCCAAAAACAATGCGAAGAAGTGTATCTGAAGTGCCCAAAGCACTCAAAGCTCGACCGACCTTTTAAAATCACAGAGGAATTCTGGGCAGAGTGTGAAATGGAGTGTATCCCCACTCAGTACCAAAGCCCCAGATCTCTTGACTACAAGACCAATATTTCCAAAAGTTCACAAGTGTTATACAAAATCAGTTAAACTGATCGTTTCCTACTATTTGTGTCCTTTGTCATATAGATCTTTCTTGGGCGTGGGGGTGTGTGGAAAGTAAAAGGTTCCTTAAACCTTTGCAAACAAGAGACAACACAGCTCACAGCTTCAAAGCATATGCATTTTGGGCGTTGACTGGTCAACTGCCTGCTGCAAGCAAAATGGCAAAATGTCCATCAACTATTTTTTCTTCCCTGGCTTCCATTTTATTTTATTTGGGAAAAAAAATTTATGACAGCTATCTGTATATTAAATCTAGTTGATCACGAGCATTGATTCAGAAGTGACTGTGCAAAGGCAAGGAGAAGACCTGGTACACAACACTCTCCCTTAAGCCTGATTTCCTATACCAACATATCTTTTAAAAGCTCGTGAAAGAGAAAGGACAAGGAAATCTGAGGTTGAAAGTAGCAAAAAGGAAAACAGACAGAAAAAAAACAGGGTTTTAAGAGACATGGATTCAAGGCTGTGACTTTCCCCTATCCCCTGGTAGGAGAGTTCCTCGAGAAAATGTTTGTTTACTGGGGACAATTTTATGCAGAGGAAAATATTCTTTTCTGGTTTTTGCAAGTGAAGATGGCTAGAAGATGACTTTTCCAGAAGCTGACATGTATGATGGATGAAGCATAGTTGCAGTTTCTCTACCTGATCTAAATCCAAGATGACCACAAGCCTGGGAGAAGAAAAGCTTGCTTTAGATTTCCCCTGATTTGCTGTTCTCCCTCTCCTGAAACACACCTTTCAGGTAGAGGACCTATTTGTTCTTTGCATATGAAAAACTTAACATCTCCTGCTCCTGTGCACATTATTCTGTAGGTTTTGTGCATAGGATGACTCTACCTCCAACACCACAGCTGCACAGGGGCAGCTCGGTCACCCTTTCCCAGCAACAAAAGGCAGTGGGTGCACAAGCAGCCCTGCCTTCAGCTGGGACTGCCCTCACTAGCCACACCAAGGCCTGAGCCCAAAGAAACCTTCTCCAGGCTAAGAGGAGCTCACACTCATTATCTTTGACATGTCTTTCAGGCAACATCTGGAAGACATGCTTCTTGTTGTCTCTCTCTGCGGCACTAGAGAGGAGCTACAGGAAAGGGGATTGATAGTTAGAAAGGAAAATATTTTATCACTGAGAAGGTGCAGATACATCAAAGTGTCTGAGGATATGTAAAGGTCTTACCAGGTTTTTAAAAACACTTAGATGTTACAGTGTTCCAGATCTTAACAGCAATTTTTCCACTTAGCTTTTTACACACAATTATGAAGACCTACTCTCAAGATCAAAGATCATCTCTTCAGTGGAGACCTTTCCTCCACCTGTGCTTGTGCATTATCAGCAGTGCATTGACAGAAAATTTATCTTCTAGTTTAAGTGTACCTCCATACAGTCACTAAGGAAATGTGTTAGGAGCATCAGTGTTCTAGCTAAGTAGAAGCCATTTTTTCTACCAGCTTTTTAAAGACATCAGAAGAAGGTGGCACCCTTTCTCCTCTACTGACAGCAGCAGAGATGCCCTTTTGTTAGCCACTTACAGTGACCCCTAAGAATGAAATAGCTTGGAGGGCCAGGCTGTAGGTGTTGCCCATCTCCTGGCAGGTACTAACTGATCGATGAGAAATCAGATTTGCTTTTCAGGGCTCTCCTTCCAACTTTTTCCAGACAACCATTGACTTCAATCCACTGAGAAGATTTTCCAGACAGGCCATTTGGGTCAGTATGATGTTCTACAGGACATTTCTTACTAATGAAGAGGGACCTTCACACAGAGGCATTTGGCCTTGGCTAGATCTTGTCCAAGAGCTATTTTTATCTTCAAACCTACATCAATTTTAGCAGGTGAAAGTGGATAGGGGCAGAGGAAGGGAGAAGAGCTTGGGGAGGGTCATGGAGCAACGCTGAATATAGAGCCACCACATGCCCCATACTTCTAGTTTCAGTGGTGCCACAGACCCTATATGGCTCCTGATTCATGCCTCTACCAAGGCTGGCTCTTGCTCACAGCACAGTCTGTCATCTCACAAAAGCCCTGTTATTGTTATCAACACATTTTTATCTTTCTAGGTCAAAGGCATGTTGGAGGTTTGCTGACAGCAGGTGACAATTGTGCACCAGCCACCAGGCCCCCAGGTGGGAGGTGCAGTGCCAGCAGTTCTGGGAACAGGTAACTTGCCAGGGGCTGAAGCTGGCAGAAAACCTATCTCCCTGGCACAAACACTTTCTCTGCTCCATTATGAAACCTGGGCAAAGGGTCGTGGAGAGTGACCTTCGTGTATGGTACAGCAACAGGCATCCGAAACAGAGACAGAGCTTTTATCTTTTTTGTTCCAAGCGGTGAATGCTTTGGGCATTTTGGCATCGGGGCTTTTTCAAGCAGCAATTTGAATTACTTGGTTAGGCAATGTGTTACTCCAGCCATGTACTTCTCAAGGAGAAAATAATAATTAAGCCTAAAGAAATGAGTTTTAAAGGAGTTTTATTGCTCTGTGAACCTGTCTTATTTAGGGTGGAGGCTAGAAAATATTTTTTTTTAAATGGGGAAATAATAAAATAAATTTAAGCACTTGTCTCTCCAATGCAAATATTTTTTTCTACAGGAGATGAGAACAACCACTCCAAAATATTAGCTTCCATTTACTGAAGACAGTGTAACTTTTAGCATAATCATGGCTACAGATAGGCAGGAAATGTTTGTTCTCTAACTTGGAGGTATTCCTGTGCTTACTTCCATTCCTCAGCTGCATAACCTGCATGTGCACACAAAAGGACTAACCTGACAACACACACCCATGGATATGCTGGGGGAAGAAAGCTGTATTCACACAGGAAAGGCAAAACACCTCACATGCTGACAGAGCCCTACCTGTCATCTCTCCTGGTTCACCTAGTTTGTTCAGCTCAGCTCCAGCCAAAAAACATAAATGAGTAAGCTAAAGCGGCGAAGACTGGGAAAGATGCATCACCCACCAAAGCAGCCACACATCATTCACACATTTTTAAAGGTGAGTGAATGGAACGAACCTATGTTCTCCTTCTGCCACCTGATTAAGCAGAATAAACACTATGTATTGCCTTAATGGAAAGAAAGTACAATCTGCTTTTGAAATCAACCCTATGAGATATAAATGACTGTTAAGATAAACACACTGATCACATTGCGCTCATCTGAATAAAAATGCGACTCATTTTCCCCTCTGCTTATGCAGCTACCACCCGCTTCCTCAAGCCCTGCCATCCTGCTGGACCCAGGTGTCAGGAAACCTCCCAGCAGGACACTGGTAACACCTCTCCAGCTGTAGCAAGGGAACCTGTGCAACGTTCTCTGCCCTTGGGGTCGGGGTCCTTATAGTTCTGGAAAATCTTGGAAGACACAGGTCTGACATACCCTCCACTTGCTGAACAAAACTTCTGTGAGTTATCCCAGCTGAGCTCCTCTTTCCAGTGCAGTTGCTCCACTGCAGGGACTTACATCAGCGTGCTGACCACCACTACTGCCCAGAGCTGGAGGGAAACTTTCTGTCAGTGCCTTTGTCTTTGTTTTGCACAGTGTGTATGGCAGTGGTGGGGAAACAGCACCTCAACACTCCAAAGCAGATCAGATTTTACCCTGTGCGTGCCTTGCAAGCTATCTGCTGGAGTACTGGCATAAATCCAGAACAATTCCAAAGTAGTCAGAAAATTCATGCTGCTGAAGCTAAAGTGAGTGAGTAAAGGGACATACCTGTTATGCCTGGGTACGGGATTTCATCCAGCAGGCGGGAATTAATGGCTTAAATGTGGTCTGACCTTCAATCCATGCATTCACATTTACTGTGGAAACACAGACCAGAACCCTAGAACCATGGTGGCAGGTCTTCCTTTCCTCACTCACACCATTTCACTTGTCAGGGGTGTAAAACACCATTCTTCTTGCAACCACCTGTGACTTCAAGGCTGTTTCTGTACACCCTGGAGCAGTCTGCACAGGCAGAGAGCAGCAGAGGGTGGAATAACGACTACGCTTTGCACAAAGAAGCAAGGCAATGGATAGTTCTTGCACCTTCCCCTCAACAAACATTTCATTCATCCAGAAAGACTGAGCTACAGTCTGTCCCTACAACTTTCTTGATGTGTTCAGCCTTACTGATGTTTTAGGACTAGCAGCTTAATTCTCACTTTTCCCTCACTGGATTGTTGTGAACAAGTTAAAATAAAGCATATTAAAAGAACCATCCCAAAGATGTAATCACGTGTATGGTGCACAGGGCCCAAGCAAAGACTCGAGAGGAATTTTTGTTATAAACTGAGTTATTCATCTAGTTATGCATCAGATTATTCTGCTAAAGATATTTTCAAAAACAAGGTGGTGTGAAAGCAAGAATAGACTCCGGCAGAGCACCACAGTTTTTTGGAGACCTCCACCAGTGTGGCCTTAGCACCTACAACAGAATGTGAATGGGACTTTGGTACCTACAGGCTTTTTTGACCTCTCTGAACCTCAAGTTCCCTCATAAAATAGAAGTGTCACAACTTATTTATATTTTCAAAATGCTATAGGATAAGTGCCCTTGCTTAATCTCACGGTATATTTAATTCAGTATGCTCTATTCAGCAGCAAAGTGATCATCTTTCACACCTAGAACTGTGAGAACTAATTAATAGCCTTGCTTTCAAATGTGTGAAGAACTATGTACTTGTCAGGTGTAAGATCAGGCATGATCATTTTAATATATTGCTAAAAGCATTTGGTGCTTATGTCTGAAACGATGAATTGTTTACAGAACAACCTGAAGGAGGCCCTAGTGTGTGGAAGAAGCAGGGCAGGTAGTCAGGAGCCCCCCTCACTGCCTGGCTCAGCTTTTGTACTCCCCCATGTGCCACTGCATCCACAACAAAAGCCCTGTCTGTGCTGTGCTAAGGCTGTTATAGGAAATAGCGAAGATGATAACAGTGGGGAGACTCATAGAATAGTTTGGGTTGGAAGGGACCTTAAAGATCACCTAGTTCCAACCCCCTCACCATGGGCAGGGACACCTTCCACTAGACCAGGTTGCTCAAAGCCCCATCCAGCCTGGCCTTGAACACTTCCAGGAATGGGGCAGAACACTTCCAGGGGTGGAGAGAAGACAGAGAAGTGGTCGCTCGTGCAGAACTGACCCTGCAGTTGGGGCGGGGGGACAGGACAGGCATACATGGCTGGTGGACTCTGTGCAGCTGGGATCTGAAAGTGCTCCCGCCACAGCCTCCAGTCAGTACAGGGGCAGCGCTGAAGGTAATATGTTCATATATGAAATGAAATGTCATTTTAAAGTTCCTTCACTAGAAGGCCAAATTAAATTATAGCTCCGGGGAAATCCCTGCTGTATAATTTACAAGGATGCCTAAGGGAATAGAGGAAACAGAGACATATAAATAGTAATGCACTTATACCCAATTAAACATCATATTCTAACATTTCCTTGTTTTTTCTTTTCTTTTTTTGTTTTAAAGGCATAACTGTAGATAAGATCTGTGGCTCTGAACATCACTTTGTCTTCTTTACTCCGAGCAGAAAGACTGGACTCAGTATACTACAGCCTAGCCCAGAGTTTCTCCAGGATGGATCCAGAGCTGAATTGCTTTTCTTCCCAAGTCAAGACTGTTACTTCTTCTCTGCCCACTCAAAAATCTTGCAACTTTTGCAAGATGCTCCAGTAAAAGGTGGCAACACTCTGTTTACACACAAACTATCCATCTTAATTCCACATATTTTAACATAAGCCCAGCTGGAGAAAGTGGAAAAACACCCCTAGCTCCCCCCCCTCTCCTGCAAATGAAAGAATCCAGGATCTGAGTGTAAAGATCTGAATGTAAAGATCACTGGAAAGAGGGAGAGGAAAGCCATTTTGCCTGTCCAGGTCAGGCCAGGAACTGGTGGTCTAAAACTAGAGGGAGAGAGGAAAACCCCTTTAAAGTCAAGGTCAATGCAGCATTGCAAGGGTGGCAGCCGGAGGCTGTATCAGAATTCAAGAGCAGGTAAAACAATTCTTTTTGAAGGATGGTCCTAAAAAGCTAATCCCAGGTTGGGGCAGGACATGGCATTTTGGAGTCCCTTCCACCTGCTTTCTTACAATTTCTGAAACAGCTGCACAGAAATCAGTCACACTGGCTAAGGATCAGGCCCAGAAGCTAAAAGAGCATTGCCCTAGCTTACCTAGATATACTGTGTAAAACCTCAGCCTGAGGCTTCACTTCAGGCTTGTTGTTCCCGTTACATGTTCTCCACCCTGTGCCAAAACCAGATTTTCACTCCAGCCTGAGGGCAGGCCCCACTTCTCTTTTATGTAAGTAAGAGAACAACTCAGCTGCACCAGTGAGCCAGCAAAACCCACTTAACACTTCCCGTCATGAAATCCACCTGCTAGCAGTTTCATGCCAGAACTGATAGCCTGCTATGACATTTTCCTAAACTAGAGTTTTCCCGCAGTAAAAATACTCCAGGGATGGCTCGGTATCACTTCCCTGAAGATCAAAGTATCAGCTTCAACACTACTATATCATTTGATATTTCAAAGCTATTTAAAACAATCTGAAAGCCGAGTACTAGAGAAATGTAGGGGTGTGTGCTCCTTCAGAGCGAAAAATCCTACAGCAGAGGCCCTCCCAGGTGTGTTCGAAGTTCTCTTTCTCTAATGTCACCAGCAACGGACCCACAGAGCAAAGGCAAGAGCAGTTTTTGAATCTAAATAGGAAATGCAAATGCTGCAGCTCTCCAACAGCCTGAAGGAAAGTTCTTCATCTCAACTTCCTCTCCCAGTCCTCCCTCCTCCTCCCCTTGCTTTAAAATAAGCAAATAGAGAAAAGTCTGAAACCTGGAGTCAATGCTAAACCATGCCGTTTGTGTCTACTGTTCCCTCTCCTTCTTTCTAAGAGATGATATAAGGGTGGAGTGATAGGCAGTCTTAGGAAGACTTAGTTGAGCTAATGTACCGATGAAGGAATCTGGTAGGTTTGCCACACTTTCGCATGAAGAGATGCTTGACCTCATCAGAATTCTGCAGAAAGGAAAGTTTAACCTTAGGTTTGTGCTCACACATGAGTTGCCACGTAGCCCAGTGTTTCAACAGCTCCTGAAAAGGAAAGGAGTGGCCCTGGATTTGGTCCAGCCTACAGGATGCTGCACTCTGGCACACGTGGCCCTGCTCTCCTGCCATCATTTCGTATGCTGGCCACAGAAGAGTCATACAACACGTATCACTTCCCATTTTGCTAGCTAAACACCAAAATAAGGAATCAAGAAAACTCAGATTCCTTGTTTTTAGTCCTTGTTGCAAAATCACAATTGATCGTTTGGTGCTCCGGGAAAAGAATTAGGGTTGCTGTCTTTTATACCTATGAATATACCAGTTATACCAGTATGAACTATGAATGTAGTTCATACTGATGGAGAGCTGCAATCACTTACTAGACAGCAGCATTATGAGTTGGATTTAAAGACTCATCTAGGGAAATTTTGGCCATACTGTACACAAAAACCACCATTCCCCACAGTTGTATCACTAAGCAACACTTCCTTATTTCTTAAAGAACAAGTATAGTAGTCACAGTGACTATGAATGAAGTTACTGTTTCACAACAACAAACCAAAACATACTTCCATTGGCAGGATCTGCCTCAATATCGTTGGTCTCTGCCAATTGGTGAAAAATGTCATTGCATTTTTTCCTCAGTTGAGCAGTTATTTACACTTCCTTTTTTTCCCTTTTTCCCTGTACCCCAACAATGTGGTGCTGCCACGTCAGCCAAGTAACGCCCTGGAACATACTTTAAGCCTGCAAAGGACTGCACAGGGTGTTGTAGAGAAGATTACTGGTCTTTTGGCAGCTTGGATGTTCCATGGAGAAGCATCAGCCATCCAGGTGGCTCAACAGGAACAGCAGTGGCAACAGTCCAGGCAGTCATTTGCCCATTTTGGCAACCTGAAGTAGAAGAACCAGTTGTGACTTGGGATGTGCACAGCAATGGCAAATCTCTGCTAATGAAAGAAAAGGATAGCAATGCTTAGTGGCTTGGCTTCTGTTACTCATGAGTGACTACTCACATGATAATGAAGGTGGCACTCTGGAAGAACTGCTTCAAGAGCCATTGGAGCATATAGATACCACAGTATGAGCATAATTCTGCCTTTGATAGATCTTTCATGAGGAAAACAGACTGGGCATTCTTTGCAAGGACATTGCTATGGAGCCAAGCATCTGATTTGTTCATATTACATTTGTCTGGGATGCAATGAAAACAAAATAGTCACATAGTGTGTACTAGATGCAGAGAGAGAGATATATGTACAGGCATATATACGCTCACACATACCCAACATGTCTGTCTTCTCTCATATACAGCAAGAACTTCAGAGATAGGGAGAATTAATCATTAAAAAAATGAAGACTCACAAGTTTATCACCTCTGTATGTGCAAGCACAGCAGCTGCAGACTCATTGGGCCACTGTAAAAGGATCCAGATGTTCTTCCTTGACAGAGGGAGATGGGGGGGGCTGGAAGCTAATGGATGACAGACTATGATCACCGTACTATGATCACCATGCATCAGCCCAGAAATCCTTTGCTACATTGCAATCATTTATGTTGAGCAAACACATGGTAGAAAGGCACCAAAAGAGTTAATCTAAGGGCTGCTGGGCCCTAAAAAAAGCAACTCATGGTCTATTTATTCTTAATCATCCCTCAGTAACTGTAGTGCTGTTGATCACATTGCATTTTAAGACTTGGTGATTATAAAAATAAATCCTATTTGCCTACTTGTCAAGCAACTGTATTTGATCTAGTAATCCCTAAGAGACCATAAAATAAACCCCCATTCATGTTTTTTTCTATACCACATTTATATTATAAGAATGCTCTTAAAATACTTTCAGGTCCAGAAAGGTAGCTCCTATTTTCTATTAACTTCTGTGATTTAAAATAATGCATAATTTCCTGTTTTGATAAATACTTTAGCCCCTTCTTGCTGAGGAAAATGCTGCAACTCTTGCTCTCTGAAACAAGCAATATGAGCAGGTAGGGAATTGTCTGGTTAGAGTTCCTCACTAATTGGAAGTCTCACTGGAGGTATGAGGGGGAGTGGAAGAATCTTTAAACTACCTATGGACACTGTCTAACTACATGTGCAAAGTAAAATGGGAAATGAAAAAGGGAGGGAAAATCCAGTTTCTTATAGTTAAAATAATGGGAGACGGCAATGACAATTACCCACTGGCACATGTTCATTCATTCCAGTGGTAGGTCTACGTGTTATGTGTCTGTTCAGTAAGTACCACAGAAAAGTACAAAAAATACAAGCATATTTTTCAAATATTCATTGTGTAAAGACCATTGAGAAGCATGGAGGTGTTGTTGGAGAACATTTTAAAGGGTGAACTCATAGCTCTCACATGTTCTATTGTAAGGTAAAAATACTTATGAAACACCAGCAACCTCTCTGTTCACTTCTTAGCCTGCTTCAGCTTTTATTATCACTCTCGCTGTGCTGCTTTTAGCTGAGAAGCTGGTTTAACCAAGGCCAGATCCTTCAAACTCTCAGGCTGTGTAAGGCACACTGGTGCTATCTTTCTTTTGCGCCTTCGCTGCATCGGGACCTCTGCCTGCAATTCTGCCATGACAGCAGACCCCCACACTGGCACAGAGTACTCATTGATGGCTGGGTCTAGTCACTTATGCTCAGCCTGGTTAGTACCTTAATCCACCTGTACTATCACCAAAACCAAGAGGAACAGGGAAGCAACAAAGAACTAGTGATCGAAGGCAGCAAGATTTGGCTCTAAAGAGGATGCGTATGCTTTGGAGACAAATGGTTTGTCACATCTTCCATCAGACTAACCACTAGGCCAACACACCTACAGCACTACCCAAGCAGGAACAGGTAATAGCAAATTCAGAACTATCTCAAAACAGCAGAGAGTAGGAAAGAAAGCAGGAGGTTTTGGGAAAACTCTGCCTCCTTTATTCGGAATTAAAGGGGGGGAAAAAATCACAGTGCCTCATCTTCATTAAATGTATAACCTGCATGCATTTCAGATGTGACCCCAGCCTGATTTTCCATCCCACAATATGCCTTTGCAGAAAGATCTATCACTTACAGGTGCCACTTCACCCCCAGCTGATCCAGAGTGTGCAGGTGCCCTAAGATGCTGGACTTTCACAATGCATGTTGCTGATGTTGCTATTTTATTCTTCCAGTTCTCTGTGACCTACTTATAAGCCCCTCTGATAGCCAGCACTTCCAGCACCTTCTACATGTACGCTATTTTTAGAAAGCACACTTTATACTTGCACTTACATCTGTCGTCAGTAGATCTATGGCCAACATCTTATTTATGCTACTGTACTTTGACACATTGTCAGGCCTGCGCTTCAGCTGAAGTTTGATGCTACGTTGAAGGTCATGTCTTCAGCAGGATTTGGACAGGCACTCTTCTAATTCAGGATCTGAACACTGATCCCACCCAACTCCAAGTGCACTGCCTCGGGAAGGAACCGCCGCTACCTTACCACCTTCCCAGCACCAGAAGGGCAGGTGAAGGAAAAGACAGAGGGCTCTCTTTTAAAGATCAAAATGTGGTGGGAAGGGCTAGGGCAGTATGGCGCGGAAGAATTAGACCTGACTTTGGGTCACCTTTGAACCTTTAATCAGGACTGATCGGACATAAAGCTTTCTTTTTAATTAAAAGCGTATTTTTAAAATCCCAGAGCAAAAAAAAGGAAGCTTAAGGGAAAGTTACACAAAATATGTCAGTTTCAAACAGAACATTTTACTTTCTACAGAAAGTGCAGTCCTTTCCAGAAGTCTCACACAAGGCGGTGGAGGGCACTTTGCACAGCTGAGTGAGAGGCACAAACATGACTTTCAAGTAAGATCAGTGCAGTGTGGCTATCCATTATTATATGTATAATTCAGAGAATATCTGTGCTCTTCCCTTTATATTTTGCCATGAGATTGACATGTAAGGCTAGACATAAGCCAGCAGGTCATAGAGAAAACTGAGAGGGGGCTTTACGTTGTTTGTGTTGTTCCTTTTGGAGGAGGGAAAAGGCGAGTCTCCACAGCTCATTGTAGGTGCCACAGTCCCTTGTTTCATGATTTCCCGTCTGCTAGGAGGATCTGGAAACCCATATCTTATGCTTTCATGAAGAGCTAAAGCATCTTCCAGAGGAAATACCACTGCTTGCATCTTCACAGATGGGTAGATCACATCCTCAGCTGCAGAGCAGATGCAACCATTAGCCCCATTTCCCAAGGGAGGGGTAGAGAATGATGGTAAGAGCAGCCATCCCTGATCAGACCAAGCACCTGCCTAGTTTTATTTGGTACTCCCTGTATGTCTGTGTTCTGGAGTTACAGGGCAGAAATAAACCTGCCCACAGGATTTTTGACCATAGTGATAATTCAAATTACAATTGGACACCAGGAACAGCCTATGAAAGACTAGTTTTGTTGCATTGCCCAAGATTCCAGAATAAAGTCTGTGAAAGTATGCAAACTTAATGCCTGCCCATTTCTATGCAGTTCTTTAATATTGTTCTATCCTGGGTATAGAAACAACTAGACAGTACAACTCGAACCTGCAGCTTAAATCACTGTATCATGCGCTTGGTGCTGCTGCTGTCTGGCTATCACTGGATCCGGCTGAAGGAAAGCAGCAAGATTTGCCTCACTTAGCCCTTTTCCCAGTTGTTGCCTCCTCCTCAGATAACAGTTTATGGAAACTATCACTTGCCTGGGAGCTAATGTGCGTGGCTGCTTTTCTGGTAGGGAATTTAACAGCTGCAGGATTACACGATGATCTTCATGTAAACCATCCCATGTAAAAATAAGCGTGTTTCATGCAGTTTTTGGAAACAACGCTGCCCATTTTAGCCATGGCAATTGTTTGGATGGTTGAGAAGGTTTCTTGTATTGGGCCTGTGGGTGGAAGCGTGGGCAGAGGTGGGATTAGAGGCTATTGTTTCCATTGTTCCTGTCTGTAGCATAACCTCACCATGGACGTCCCCCTGTGTGTGGGCGCTTGGCTGAGCAGCATCCCATAGGGATCTCAGTTCGATCGCTCTGTAATGCTGACTAAATACAGCAAGCACGTGTGCTGGATCAAACCACCTCTCTTTTGCTCCAGGTGGCCAGTCTTCAACTAAGTCCACTCCACTCCAAAATTCACAGTCAGCATCTATACACAGCAAACCACATCCCTCCTCCACACTCCTGCCTCAGCGTTCAGCCCAACGGACAGTTTTTCCCTATTTTCTAAAGGACAAGATGTTCAGGTGCCAGCAGATCAGGAAAAAAATGAGAATGCTAAAGCTAAGCATAAACACTGTGTTAAAGTTTGCTAAAACTTTTGACCCTGCCCCCTTTGCATAGCATCCAGCACTGCAATGGCTATATTATCCCCAGACATGTTTCACAGGCAGGAGGAGTTAATGCCATTGTAACACCAGGCAGGATCCCATGAATTATCGCCCTTTTATGACATCTTACAACACAGTGCAAATGACATCGCACCCCTGAGAAGCATTACATTTTCACTTATTCCTCTATCTGTTTTGAAAGGCAAAACTATAAAAATATTCACTTGGAAGATATGCCATGGGACAGAGGGACAAAATTAGAGAATCACAGAATAGTTTGGGTTGGAAGGGACCTTTAAAGGTCATGTAGTCCAAGCCACCTGCAGTGAGCAGGGACAGCTTCAACTGGATCAGGTTGCTCAGAGCCCCATCCAACCTGACCTTGAATGCTGCCAGGGATGGGGCATCTACCACCTCACTGGGCAACCTGTTCCTGTCTTTCACCACCCTCACTGTAAAAAATTTCTTCCTTCTACCCAGCCTAAATCTACCCTCCCTTAGTTTACAACCATTGACCCTTGTCCTATCTCAACAGGCCCTGCCAAAAAATTTGTCCCCATCTTTCTTATAAGCTCCCTTTAAGTACTGAAAGGCTGCAAAGAAGGTCTTCCCAGAGCCTGCTCTTCTCCAGGCTGAACAACTCCAATTTTCCTTGTAGGAGAGGTGCTCCATCCCTCAGATCATTTTTGTGGCCCTTCTCTGGACCCGCTCCAACAGGTCCATGTCTTTCATGTGCTGAGAGCTCCAGAGCTGGACGCAGGACTCCAGGTGGGGTCTCACCAGAGAGGAGTAGAGGGGCAGAATCACCTCCCTCGACCTGCTGACCACGCTGCTTTTGATGCAGCCCAGGATATGGTTGGCCCTCTGGGCTGCAAGCACACATTGCCAGGTCATGTCCAGCTTTTCATCCACCAGTACCCCCAAGTCCTTCTCGTCAGGGCTGCTCTCAATCCCTTCATCCCCCAGCTGGTATTGATACTGGGGGTTGCCTTGACCCAGGTGCAGGACTTTGCACTTGTCCTTGTTGAACTTCATGAGGTTCACACGGGCCCACTTCTCGAGCTTGTCCAGGTCTCTCTGGATGGCATCTCTCTGCCTGGTTTAAAGCCTGGGTTTCCTGGAGCTGGAAACCGTGGACTTGGAAAGCCTTTTTGAAACGGAATTGCATCATGCTGGAAAATAAACACCAGAGGATTCAAAGGCCAAGACATAGAATTACCAACTGGAGATACTTTTGTGAATACCTTAAACACTTTAGAAGGTGGGCAAAACTTACTGTCCTCTTCTGTTGTATGGCATTTCACTACTATATTACATCCCCAAATATCTACCGAAAGGCACTGAGCCTAGAAGGTCAAGCACTGAGAAAACTGTTTGGAGGGAGAAATCAAGGTAATCCTCTCTCCTACAACAGTCTTTAATTATATGATGCCATGCTATTTTTTTCCTAGCCTCTGTTTTGTTCGATAAGGAGCTATTGTGGCAAACCTTCCTCTTGTCCCACACATCGCATATCTCAGCTACCAAGCGCTGCGACTGTTTGCCTGTGGTGCCCTGCACCAGGTCTCTTCACTGAGATTCAGAAGCATGCAAGCATGCAAGGAGATCTCTGCCCTTCAGCTGCGGTGGGACACCAGTGGGTCCCCCCATGAGGTTCAGCTAGCAGAGGATACCTGGGCCCAGGTCTTCACCCCAAATTCTGCAGCTGCTTTCTGGCAGCAGAGGACAAAGGCTCAGCCCCATTGCAGACCCTGTGGGGGACATGCTTCAGTGCTGAGGTCCTTCCACTCTGTTCTTTCCCAGCCTCTTTCTAGAGCAGGTCTCTTTACCCTCTGCTTCTCACTTGCTGACTCCTTGTTTATCTTGGCTCTTTTTCCAGTCTCAGTTTTTGCCCCAACGCACCTGGCTCCCTCCCAAACTGCTCCATTTCCTCCAAGTTCACCGTTCCTGTGCCATTGTCCTCCTTTTCCCACTGCATCCCAGTCTGTGTGCCTTCCCCACTAGGTCCCTGCCCCAGACTACCTCCACCAGTCTTCCTAGAAGAAGTCTCTGCTCTCCCTTGAATTTACACTCAGCCTATAGCTTTGTCTTATCAAAAGAGAAATCAAAAAGTGTTGCTTTGGGGGGCTTTTTTTTTGAGAACCTTTTCTAGGGTAGGATGGCAGGCACAGGCAGCTGCAGCTGTCCCTCAGCCAGCACTTAACAAAATAGCCTTTCCTTTATCCTCAGCGGTTCACATGGGAGATATCCTGCAAGCTGGCAGCCCTTCAAGTTGCTACCAATAATGGGTGCAACATATTCCCCTTTCCAAGGCGCTGCACACAGCCAGGCATGCTGCGGTCTACCTTCACCATGAGAGGTAGACCCGAGTTCACCCATTCCCCAGACCAGGGGGTCTCTCCTTTTAGCAGCACCAGCCAGTGCTCCCATCAACTGCAACAGCTGCAGAATGAGCTGCAGGAGCTGCATGGAGCTCCGGCGGGCATAATCAGCAGCACTCAGAGCACAGTGCTCCCTGCTGCACATCCCAATAAATGTGAGGTACATGCTGGGTGAATGCTTAGCATTTGGGGAATCTACACACACACACACAAAATATGAGTGTTTTCTAACCAGCTTATATGGCATATTTCACCAAGAAACTTGTGAAATATGTCTTTCCAACTATTCACTTTTAGCCATCTCTGTTGTTATGAAGCAGCTGTGAAGGCGTCTGGCTGGACTGTGCAAGACCACACATCAGGTGTTTGTTCAGCTTCACGTCCACAGACACAAAGCAAAAGAAGCAGTTGAGGATTAAAAGGAGTATTATCATCACAGACAACAGAAATTTTCCCTTAAGTAGCCAGATCACATCCTTCTCTTTCTCCTTCCACTCAGTTTCTTGGTGCAGGCAGAAACAAAAGACCTTCTTTCTCCAAGAACCAGTCTCACCTGCTTCTGGATTTGGCAGACCACAAAAGCAAGAACCTCCATAAGCAAACAGTCCATGTCTTTTTTCCAAGACTGCATTTATTTTGGGGTTTGACTTCCAAAGCCCCTAGCGTACTCCCTGTAGGTTGGAGTCTCTTGTGATAAAACATTTCTTTTTTGAGAAACTCCTAAGAGCAGCTACAAAGTGTTTCCACTGCAGAACTCTCTTGCCAAGTTACCCACAGACAGCCTGACAGCTCACAGGGTGCTGATTGCCCTAGGTCCTCTGTTTGTGATGTTGACTAGCACCATTTCGTTGTTTCCTTGTCGTCTCCTGCGTGTCTTGGACCATTTAGTCTCAGATTGTGGCGGTTTTTGGGAGAGAGGGGTTCATCCACACAGCTCCCAGCACTGCTTCGCTCTGGGTAGGAAGTGGGCAGTGATGTTAAATCTCCTCTGCAGGTTTTGCATGGAAAAACTATGAGGGAACCTTGCAACTGTTCATTACTTCAAAAGTGACACCTGTCCATCAATATATGTCATACCTCATATTCAGTTCCATCCGAGAGCTCACTGACACACAGGAGCAGGTAAGAAACCACTGTCCTCTTAATGTCAGATGACGTAGCGGAGCTGACTGGCTCCCAGGAGGGAGTGTTAGATGGAGCAGCTCCCACCTTACCTGCGCTTTGTTATCAGAGCTCTCTGCTGACACTACACCTGCTGCTTCTAAAAAGTGGTAAAGGAAATCTTATAATATATCTAGCTATTACATTACAACCCGTGTGGCATGTAGCAATGAATTGCACAAAGCCCCCAGCAACAGATTGCGAAGTTATAAATAGGTGCCGGACCTACATAACTGGAGTGACTTGTAGCTGCAGAGCAGGCCTCCAAATTAATGACATTTATGAAGTTTCTTGCTGCAGCTGGCTTCCTGGCTGCCAGATAACTGGCTTTATGGACTGGGCAGCAGCAGCTTCCCTCCCAAGTGCTGGCAGAGAAAGCAAGCCGGTAACAGGCACATCCAGTCAAAGAAACTTGGTGGAACGTGTGCCAACAGAATTGAAGGCGTACAGGTTGAGGAAAATGATTTTGTGTAAAAGTCTCTACTTCCAGGGAGTGTTACGTTCACAGCACAGCCTGTATGCAATGCCAAAGCCTGTATCATTCATCCACGCAAAGCCATGTAATGACTTAGTCACAAGAGCAACGTGAACAAAATGAAGGAGTTTGATCTATTTACTCAAGCCAGTTATCATCTCATCTGCCTGCTCACATGGTCCTGACTCCTCCTGACAAGCGATTTAATTTAAAAAAGGGGAAAAAAGAGGGATGTCTCCATGGAGTTTTAACCATGTTTACACCATTGCTTATAGCAGAAATACCCATGACCCATATTCAGAGTACGCATGCTCTGAATTACTACCACAAGCCACAGCTCAGTACCCCCTTCAGGCACTCCCAGGAGAAATGCATTTGTCACCCCCTGCACGGTGGCCAGGCTGCGAGCGCAAACCCATCCCCTGCACCTGGCTGGGCACACTGGCTGGGCAGCCACCTACTCTAATCGACTGGTTTGTTTTCACACAAAGAGTGGTCAGAGATTGGGCAACAATTACATCCACTGGATTCTCTTTTCTTCCAGAATAACAAAACCAGAATGTTGTGTTAAATATCTGTATTGTCACATTTCAGAGTTGCCAATCCACTAAAATAGGGACTATTTTATGCCTGATGAGCGGCTCCCAGCAGCCTGTGGTCTCCAACACACACAATACAGCATGCTGACTGATTGGCAGCAACATTTCTTGGGCACACTCTCACCTCAGACAGTACCCAGTGACTGAACTAGTTTAACCCTCCCTTAAAAACCAAACCAAAACGCCCTTCCCCACCCCCCAACCCCATTAAACTAACTTAAACCAGCTTGTATTTTCTGTGAGACAAGAGCAAGCCAGCAGATGGCTATGAGAGATTAGCTGAGGAGAAGCAATCTGCACTTTTCCAAAACCTTATGTAACACAACTTTATATTTTGGCTGAGGTTTTAACACCTTCCTTACTCCAAGACTTAGCAGCAGCATTTTTCCTGCACAGGACACATCCCTCGAAGACGATTCTCTGCCCGGGGGAAGCAGACATTTGTACTGATACAGCACTGGAAAGTCTCAGATGGAATTTGGTCACATTATGCTGTGTCCATACATCTTTATCTTCCTGGCTATGGTCCATATTTTACTTTCTTGCCCTGAAATATTGATGGTGTAAATAGCATCCCAAATATACTCTGGTTTCCAATAAAGTCTTTCTTAGGCATTTAATTTTCCCATATGTTACATAGGAACTACAGACAGCTGAATCATGCACAGAGATTTCCCATATGCCTTGGATACAGACACTGCAAAAGTGTCTGTAATGTACTTCAGTCTCCGGAAGGTTATGGGCTTTACTGACCTGGTAATGGCCTATTGCTGAATCCTTTATGCCCCTTACATATTTGTATCATCTTTTATGCGATCATACACATGCAGCCTGATCCCTTTTTTTTTGATTACCCCAAATTCTTGGCTGTGAGTCCATCCTTTAGGAGGAAGTGACCTACAACAGACAGTGTCATAAAAACAAATATAACAAATTATTGTTTTCCCAGGTAGTCAAATACTAAAGAGGCTACAAACCAATTCAGACTCACATCTCTGGTCTAGCAGAGAAATTATTCTTCTTTCCCTTTTCATAGCCTTTTCTGTTTTTCTTGCTTTTAGTCCTCTTTCAATGTAAAATCCCTCTATACCTCCTTCCTCATAGTTAATCGTTTTACTGTTCTCTGGATTGTCCCAGCACCACCCCACCCTATTTCTTGTTCTACTTCAAATTCAGACTCAAATACCTGATCCTTTTTCTTCCTCTCTCCTTTCCATTTTGCTCCTGGCTCCCCCAGAAATGTTTTCCCTCTTGATGGACTCACTGCTTTCAGCTTCCCAATCATCTCACAAAGCCCCCATCACACATTTCCTGCCCTCTCCAACCCGCCTGCCCTTGCTGGGTGCAAGAAGCCTAGTAAAGGCCAGGACATTTTTATTGAGTGTGTTGAGTCACCTACTGACTCTGGCCATGTCCAGGGGGTTGTGTTAGAGGAGGCGGAGCAGAGCAGAGCTTGGCATCGCACCCAGCGAGGGTGCCTGGAGGCGCTGTGCTGTGGGCACGCTCGGCCAGCCGGCCCAGGAGCTGGGGCATGCCAAGCCAAATACATCACCAGGCTTGTGAAGCCAACACACAACCATTTTTCAGAAAAGCTTAAATGCCCACTGGAGAGCTGACAGGCTAAAGCTTGAAGTGTTAATGGCAGGCCTAAAAATAACCCCCCAGGGAATTCAGAGTGCATGGCATAATCATCAGGGCTTCTGATTTCCAATAAAGTCGGAAGGTGTTTTATCTATAAAAAACACCTGATCTCATGAAAGTTTTCAAAGAAATCCTCTGGCAGTTCCAGCTGTTACTGAAGTGCTTTAGATTAGGTTTCATACAGAAAGTAAGAATAGAAATACACAAACAAACTCCAACCCTTTCCACAAAAATAACACCTGCAGTGTCCCATGATAAATGTTGTCCTTCAGCAGCCTCAGCTGCACATTCAATTCCTGTGTGCACAACAAAACCGACAGTGATCGGGCACTGGGAATTGTGGAAGTATCATGCAAAGCAGTTTCTGGAAAGGTTAGGATGGGGCAGATACAGTTTTGCATCCCAACTTTCCCCACAGCCGGCAGCATCGCTTGGCACAGCCAAACACACCCTGCAGCAGCTGGTCCTTTGCCTCCCCTTAACTCACTGGAGAGCAGCTCTTAGTAGCGCAACAAGGAGCTGAAGATACTGAAACTGTTGGGCATATGTAAGGTTAGAAAAATACCTTTTAGCCTGCTATATCAACTTAAGGCATCAAGCAGCATTTTAGATGCTGGAATTAGAAAACTTGGCCCTTTATCCAGTGCTGCCACTCATCTGCTGTCTGAAGCGGGTTGACTCTTCTTCCCTGCTGGTGACATTTCTCTTCTTTCTTAAAACTGAAGTGCTGAGAAAAGTATGCAACGAGAGCTAGTGAACTGCTAACTGGAACTGATACCAGAAAGAACAAAAGAAGTAAATATTTCTTTCATTACTATTTGCCCTGTTGTGTTTAAGGCAACCTCATCTTGAAAAAGATGTAAAAAGGCTGAAGTGAAATTGTTAATCTGCAGCTAAAATATTCAGTGGGAAAAACCAGCTCTTTCAGGAGTCATTATTACTAACATCTCAGTGAAGTCTTAAGCAGATTGGCTTTAGTGAATAGTCCACCTCAAAAATACAAATTCATAATCATTTGGGCCTCAGGCAATGCGGGCTATAAATTTGGTAGCAAGACCTGACAGAAAATGTCATGCTGCTCTGTGCAGGGAGGACAACTAAAAATAAAGTAATACCAAAGCTGAGATGACTGCATCATGCTCTTTGGACATTATTTTGATCTTTCAGTGCACTGGAAGTAAGGCTTATAAATTATAGATGTTATTGGGAGCGGCATGTAAATATCACAGGACAGAAACAGGTTATTAGAGAGAAAGTAACGAACAGAGAAAGGTGGAAAATAGTTTGAGACAGCCTGGGGAAACCAGTAAAATCTGTTCTTGGCTGTAACTGCATATACAGAGAGATTTTAATTGGAAGAAGTAGCTTTTTCTGTCAAATACAGCACTATGTTGTCATTGACATCCCAGCAGCAAATACAAATATATGAGTCAATGCTCTGAAAAAATACAGGACAGTTTAATGAGTCATTATCTCCTACAGACCTCCAAATCATGTGAGTGAACAAGGCAATGATCTCCTGAAGCATCCTTCTCTAATACAGCTTTCTCATTCAGCATTACAACCAGGATTTCAGCGCGAAGATCTTGTTTTGGAGGTGTCAAACCGCCAGAACTAAAATATGCCCATAGTTTTTAAATTATCATCAACAATTTCAGCCATTTCCTGACTCAGAAAGGCTGTATCTTGACTCGATCTTGCAGAGAACAAAGAAACACAAAACCAAAACAGAAACAAAGTGGTTAAACTTTGGTAAATGCGAGTGCTTTAGCTATTCGTTTTGAACATCACAAATGCACAGTCCAAACCACTGATCTAACTCTACTTCCTGCCATTTCACACAGCTAAAAATATTTGACAGCATGGAAAAAAACCCACATAAAAACATGAGTTATCATAATTTAAGAGCATTTTACTAAATAACCTAGAAATTTTTTTTAAAAAGTTCAATAATTTTGAGAGCTCTTGGCTTAAAGAGGAGAAGTGAGCAACTATACGCTTGAAACAACACCAAAACCCCAAGCTATAACACATAGCCAAGTGCGGAAGTTGTTAACCAATAATAGAAATTAAAATTGAAAATAATAGACAATTGAAAAAAGAAACTGAATTTAGCACTAAATAAAGAGGATTGGGGTTTTCTGAGGATGCTAAGAAAAACAAATGATACAGACACAGTGGAGTTATCAGTAGTAATGAAGAAAACACAGTAGCAGTCAACAGTCATTTCTGTGCTACAGAAAAAGGTAAAGGAGCATCCACTCCTATCATATGGCCTTGAAATAACCTGTGTTACAAAAATAACAGGAGAAGGTTTAACGAAAGCTAATGTGAATTCAAGTTTTGAAGAGTCTTCCAAAAGGTTGTTCAGATCACTGAAGCTGAATCTTTAAATCTTTGAATGCTGGGGAAGTTCCAGCAGAGTACAAGAACACGTATATCGTACCAGAGAGGCATGATTTTGGCCAAGACAAGAGGGTGGCTGGTGTGGGACTTCGTAACAGAGGTAATATCACCTTTAACTTTCTGCAGTAGCTTGCCTCCTGGATCAAAGAATGACAACAATACAAACCCATGTGACAAATGCCGAGTGGCTCTCAACTGGACAGCGGTCAGATGTTCAGCTGCAGTAGTAAATAAGGAATCATTTCCAAACACAGGTGGGTTTGTGTGGGTTTCTGTAGGAACCAGTCCTCATCTGGTGTCATTTACTACTTTTAGTCAGTGACCACACAGCACAAGCAAAATCACTCTTGCTCCATGGTTACAGATGACACAGAGATTTTAAAGACCAGTAAGTGAGGAGGACAAGCATTGATGCTTGGCGGCCTGAATTGCTGGTGAGTCAAGAATAAGAAAACAGGTCCTGCTCCAGGAAAGCCGAATGAACGATTCTGTACCCCTGAGGGAGGAACCCAGGCCATGCTCACTGGGAAACCAGCAACTTTTCTAAAAGTCTTACGTTTACGGCAACTATCATTCCATTGTGATTTACTGTGATCAGTACATTTCAAGCATGCAAACAGAAGAATATCAAGAAACCAAACAACCTCTCGTTTGGCTCTGTTGCAACTACTGCTGTGCTCCATTCTGCTATCCACTTGCCTAGAAAGCAGCTGAAAAATTGTAAAGGGATCAATGAATTCTGAAAACAGTTAGGGAATGAGAGATGCACACAATTCAGTCTATTTAATTTATGGAAAAGAACATTACAAATGTTTTCACCACTGTTTAATCACCAGCTTCCAAAATTGCCATAACTAATGGCTCTTACATTCAGCAACCAAAAAATAGCAGGAATCAACTGATGGAAGAAGAAGATATGCAAATTCTTCCCAGAAATAAAGCACAAAGCAAGACTGGGATAATTGATCATTGGGATTATGTATCCCACACCTTGTGACAGATGTTCTTTCCCTGGAAATCTTAAATCAAGAGAAAAGAAAGTCATAATCTGAAAGCTATGCTTCAGATGAACTCTAAAGTGGACTTGGTGTTATAGTTAATTCCAGGGATTGTTATGACCTTTGCAACACAAGAGCTAATCACTTACATCCCTACATATTCTCCAAACGATTCTGTTTGTAACCCTGAAATTTTAAAATTAAAATCAGCATAATTCCCCAAAATATATACTTTTAATCCACTGTGAGGCTTCTTTGCTATCCCATGACCTTACAGTAGCTCCATATGGATATATCTTTGTACATCTGTTATGCTGATTGCTGAAAGTGTAGTTTCTTGGAAGGAGCAGGCATCAGAATTCAATACTTGGCTCAACTCCACCTCAGCAACAATATCTGAAAAGGCCAGAGCAAAAGAAAGAGGTGATCTGACACACACCATAAAAATGGCCTTTCTTCTAGTCTTTGATATGTTTTGAGAGCAGCCGGGGCAGATTTTTGAAAGCACAATGGGCTGCTCCCTCTGAAGACAAGAGGCAGCTGTGTGTCAAAGGCCCCTCATGAGTGAGGCTTTGGTCCATGGCCACCAGATGGATTGTGCCATGAACTTCAGCAGAGTTAGTCCCAGCACCCTCCGAGCTGTCCTGGCCTGCTTCCCCACGCCACCGTGCTGTGAAGCTGCGTGCTTGTGGCAGCACTGCTATCCATTCCCCTTGCTCTCACAGGTTTTAGCTGCTGAAATGGCCACTGGCACGCCCTCCTTGCTCCCTATAAGTGTGTAATAGAATATCTAAGCTGGTAGACCCATTTTGAGCTCCGAAACCCTCCTGCTTTGCTCTGTGTTGATGGACATAGCATAAATGGAAGACACCCTACTTCAACCGTGGATTTTCCCAGGAAGGTAATTTTTAAGGACAATGATCTTTTGGAGACTGGGGAGCACAGGAACAACAAGATATGCACCTAAAAGCCAGGCTATATATTAACCTGATTCTTGTGGCCTGGTCACACCTGATTTACAACGCAGCAGAAACGGTAACATCAGGGAAATGCTGGCAATAAAACTTCCTTCTTTCTGTCCCTGAGCCAGGCTGCAGCTTGTGCTGCGACATCTCCTTTCCTGCAGAGGGAATCCAGTATGCCAAAACCCAAACTGGCTTTATTGTGCCAATCTCCCAAACTCAGGTTCTGCTCCCTCAATAAATCTCTAAGATTTGATTTTTTCTTTTCTTGGGTACCTGAAGGAGAGCCTTATAGCTCACCTGAGACCCAAAACACGCTCGAGGCATTTCTGAAGCTAAAGTCAAGCCCAGGGTGCTGGGATTGATGCTTTGCCACCTCCTCAGCTCTGATGAGACAGACACTTGGCTCTCCAGCCAGCTGAAATCATCCTGTTGCAGGATATTAATTTTTTTTTCCCCTGTGGTGAACAGCAGAGGAAGAACTGCTGTTTGTTGGTGGGAATTAGGGCACCCTAAACTCGAGCTGGGATAAAGGAGCTGTGGGAGAACTCCAGAAGCCTCCTGCCAGCAGTATCACTCACTCCTAGCAGTTCCCCAAATAAGCCATCAGTACTTTGTGTCTCGCTTTAGTCATCCCTGAAACACAACCAGAAGATGCTGTGAGGTATAATGAAAAGCAGGTATCAACATGTCTAAGGCTGTCTGATGCCCAAGTTATCTAAATAAAAAACACCCCTAGTTCGCCCCTAAATGTTTACACAACGCTATGTACAACTCAAGGACTCTCACAGAGAAGTTATTTCAAAATTCTTTTAGCCCTGACTTCCTCAACGACTGTAAAGTCTCTAAGTCATTCAAAGTTAAGCATGAAATATTCAAACAGAAATATCCCACAAACAGCAGTCTCCTTAGAACATCAACAGCAAAGCAGGTCATGGTAAAGACCACATGAAGATAAATTTTCATAGAAAGGGTTGTCCTATTTAAGCACCAGACCAGCAAGAAATCAGAGGTAAGAGGGCTGGCAGAGAGACGGGAAAAAAAAATATCATCCCATTTTCTGAAGGACAAGCATGTAGTCTGTGGTCTGACTTCTAAAGGGACTTGGGCTGGAAAACACATTTATTATTGTCCCTAATCTACTACGTTCCTCAGTGTGATGATGAAAAGAGTCATGTGATCTTGGAGCCTGAGAAAATGTTGTAGATGTTTATCAAACCTTATCCATAATTGCTACTGTCCATCACTGTGATTATTCTAAGGAAGGGTGAACAAACTATCTTGAAGGAGGAAAAGGGCTCATCACCAGTCCTTTGCAGGTGGACAAACTCTGAGAAAGGGACATTGAAATGAGGATACACTTAGCAATTCCAGCCAGGCAATGTCTGGAATCAGGTTAGAGTTGAGAGCCAGAAAACATACAGAAAGAAAACGAGCAGGTGAGTATCTATCATTCAGAAGTGCCACAAGGGCATTGCCAAGACAACATTGCCATTCTACTGTTATGGATTTGTCCATGGCAAATTTGTCCATATCTCTTTGTCCATGCAGCCACATGTCCCAGGCACAGTTTGCTTTATTTCCAAGTGTTGAAGGGGCAGCTCTGTCTTTAAAGTCAGCCTTTAAAAGAGGGGTAGGTTCACTGGTATATATATGACTCACCGCTACCGTAGGTCATGTTTGGACAGTCTGAACATCAAGGGTAGAGGTTTCATGTACACACCTAGACTACTGCATAAAAGACTTCTTGGACAGTGCAAACAAAAGCGAAGGTACAGAGTGTACAAGTAACCACTGATCTCTTCTATTAATTCAAGATCATAGAATCATAAAATGGTTTGGGTTGGAAGGGACCTTATAGATCATCTAGTTCCAATCCCCCTGCCATGGGCAGGGACACCTTCCACTAGACCAGGTTGCTCAAAGCCCCATCCAACCAATCCATCGTGCTGTTTTTTTCATTAAAAAAGTGCACATACCTATGTATTTTATGTGCCCAAGTATGCTGTTTCTTCTTAGCATATTGAATACCTGCCATCCAGTCACTGCGCGTGACTGGCCGTGAAAGACCCAGCAGACGTTTCTGTAGTCTGAAGTGGGATAATCTTGCGAGAAGCTTGGGATTCCAGTCCCATCTATAGCAGTGTTTCTGCTGTGTTTCAGAGATGAGGAAGTGCTGTATGTATTTTCTAACAGATCTTGAAGCCAACATTACAAAACATGACTACAAGCAGAACTCTTCTCCAAGTTTTTGTGGAGTCTGTCTCCCTGTTCTTGCTGAAAAACCAGAACAGTCACTGCCATATTCTATATCTGTTGTATATCTTCTGATAGTTCAAGTCAATTAAGTGCAATTTTGGGCAAAAGGCTAATACGACAGTCAGCAAAAAAAAAAAAAAAAGGAAGCATGCATCTTTATATAAAGCTTCATTTAATGTCCTTTGAAATCAACGTAAAGCCTTGCATTGACGTCAGTGAGCTTTCAGTCAGACTCATACCACTGTAAATGTAAATTCAAGCTTTCCAGTAGTAGAACTCATGTAATAAAACATATTTTTGATGTATTGAAGAGTGCAATCAGACTTTCCTTTGATCACCCACAGCAATCTTCTTCTGTGGGTTTTAACGTGTGTTACAAAGGGAGGCAAGCATCATCAGCCTCAATTTACACTCAACAAAGAAGAGGCAGGAGGAGACAAAATGATTAGCAAGGCTGCCTAATAGGTCAGTACAAAGATGAGAATATAGTCCATGCTTTCCAGCACCAAACTGTGGTCTTATTTTATCTAATAAGTCACACCGACTGAGGATCTAGTTTGTTACTGAGATATCAAAACAATCCTTCCCCTTTATCTTCCTAGGCAGAGCTTGCGGAAGGAATTAGCTCCAAAAGCTTCAGACACAAATTCCAATCAATATGGATGTTACAAAACCCCCAAACAACCAAGCAAGAAAGACACCCCCAAAAGTCATAAACAAAACTTAAACAGTACAAAGCCTCTGTAAAAACCTCACGTGACCTTGGCGTGATACAAAATTAGGGTCAGATCTGCAGTGAAGTTTCACATATGAGCCTTACTTTTAATTGGGCAAAAACTAATGGGAGCTATAATTTGGGTATATCCTGGCTCCTTTCTCCTCCCGGTGCTGGGCTGCCTGGCTGGAAACACCTTTCATGACATATCACTGCATCCCTTCTTGCTGAAAAGGTCATCTCTGCACCTCCCCACACGTTCTCCTAAGAGGAGGTGGCTCCCCATTCCAGCCAGCTGGCATTGTAGGGCAGCCACAGCTCCAGTTTCCACCCAGAAGTTAACTAGAAGTCAGAGGGCAATTGCTCTGTGCCCAGGCTTAGCCCTGTCCAGCTGTGGGGTCACCTGTTCCCACATTCAACTCCTGCAACTGGCTCCTCTGTGGCATTACCTGCATGATGCCCTACCCTTTGGGCACCAAAAACCTGCCATTGGGCTAGTCAGCTACGGCACTGTACAGCACCCCACCTTGGGGTCCATCCACAGGCTGCATGCCCTCAAAGTGAGTAAAATATATCAATGACTAATTAAAAGTAGGAAAAAAAAAAATCCAGTTTCATAGCTGAAATTTTTCATGTCGCTGTGGTCAGGTAAAACGCCATGTGCTGACTTTACCAGTGCATGGGTGGAAAAAGGAGGAAAGCCTGATCAATTTGCATTAGGTCAAGCAATCACATGATTATTTGGTTTAAAAAAAAAATAACATCAGATCAGTTCAAATAAAGCACCTATCTAATATTTTACACATCATTTCCCCTGCTTAAAACCTGCAGCACTGTCTTGCACCACTGTTTGTCATTGACAAGTAATTTGCTTTCTCTAAACTTCAATGGGCAGCACAAAGATAGCAATAACAGATTGTTTGCCAGAAATGTTCATCATTTACGCCGAGAAAAACCCGACTGATTAATCAGTCTTTATTTAAGCACAGAAGCGGAAGGGAAAGAGGAGATACAGAGCCACTCCAAAAGACACTCGTAAGGAAATGCTATTTTTAATATAAAAGATTGGCTTGCAGTGCAGCCTTCAAAGTCAGGACGACTTAAAAACTGGTTTCTATTTCTGTTAGCAGAGCAGTCAGAGTTAGGAAAGCTGGAGCCCACTGCTGCTTGTGCATCAGCAACAAGCCTCTTTATGTAAGCTGCCAAGTATTAATATATACAAAATCGCAGGGTGCTGTTTGTAAACAGACAGACAATGCCAGAGAGCCAGGGACACAAGCATGCACACACACTTCATCTCATCTCCAAGAGGAGCGGGAAACACCATGCTCTGAACTACCTGAACTTTGCATTCAGAGGTGCCTCCACAAGTCAAATCAGAAGCTGCCAGCTAGACGTTCCCTTGGATGCATCTGTGCACATCAGTGTGACATCCTGTGGCAGGTTCAGTTAGTCTCAAGTGCTTGCTCTTACCTATGCTTCCTCCACACAGCACAAAAACTTTTGTCTTTCCCCCCTCCTCCCAGCCCCTGGAGAATGGTGGATGCGGGTGGCTGCTCCCTCACAGCCTGCCATGCTCACAGCTGGAACAAGCAAGACGGCTTTGTTTTAATCAGCTCCTGGGTTAATTAACATCTTTCTGTCTTTTCTTGCTTGATGGCCAGCATTGCACACCTTCCATTATCTCCCTTGCTGTGGGATGGAGGCAGCACCCCAAGCCCTCCTGTTATTTTCTCCTGCTTCCCAGTGAAAAGGCCTCATCTCCAGCAATCTCTGTTTCTCTAAGTTGCTCCTATGTTTAATCTTAAAATCCAGTCCCTCTCCTTAGGTATTTCCCATGCAACTATAGGACCACAAGCAATAGGTTTCCTCTGTGTCAGAGGAAAACCTTTGATGTAGGTTTTTGAGATGTGCCTTGCTCCAGAGGAGGTCTCAGATGGCTTGGAGAGCTGGCTGGCAGCTTCACTGGCATAAAATACATGAAGATCCTTTATGCAGATGGCATCTAGGATAACCCAGTCAGGTTTCCTAAGGAGGTCTAAGTCTTAAACTATTTTAGAGTCTGTTGAGGCACAGCTAGTGAACCAACAGTCTGGAAGCAGGGCTGTGTCTCTTTCTCGCTGGGAGGTAGTAATGGTGGTGATAGGGCCTGTTCACACCTCACGGATGAACAGTTTTTCCATTAAAAAAAAAAAAGTAAAAGGCACCTGCATTTATTTGCAGCAGCACTTTCATAAGAGCTGCCCGAAGCAACATTAGGACTATGTCTCCATGGAATTTACTAATCATACATAAAATACATACATTCTTCTCCCGGGACTCGTTAACTGGACTGGGGGCAGACGGGGCTGAGACCGCACTTCTCGATGGCGAGGTGGGGAAGGGAGCTTTGCCTACTGGAAAGGCTCGAGAATTGCTGCCATAACAGGCTGTGATTTAATGCTAGGAAAAACTGTATCCCCTCAGTAAATGTACTCAGAGTAGATTGTATGTAAGTAAATGCAGAAAGACCTTACTCATTCTTACGTCACTAATCCACACACCTCATAATTTACACAGGGAGAGGGGAGGGGAGGAAAATCAGCACACTGCTGCTTGCCAGCCAAAACATAACACTGACTACTCACTACTCAGATTTCATTAATTTTCTACATGACAACTGCAGAGTATTTATTAATATACAGGAAAATCCACACACAGACCCCTGGAGGTATTTATTGCCTTTGCTCATCGATATCTACTATGCATAACTAGATGTCTATACAAAGGCAAATGTAGAGGCATAGACTTTTTTGGTGTGCCTCATTTTAATGGCCATGCTAAAACAAAATTATGCCACTGGCTGTTATTTTGGGGCACCATCCCTCTTTTTCTGAGCACGTAGAGTCTTAATGTCAAGTCAGTCTTTCTCTGCACCCTTGTGCATCCTTTGCTCTTGGAAAGACTGCGCGGCACAGTCATTATGTCCTCCGCTTTTCCGTGCTTCTCTCTACCCACAAACACTTCAGAGGCATCAAGTAATCCAATCACTGCTTTCTCATGGCTGCCTCTTTACCCACTGTGAGAGTGTACCTTTAAATAAGAGAAAATAATGAAGGAGAGCCTTTAATGAGGTAAGGGAGCCTGAATGCACAAAGTGTAGAGTCGCTTGATCAGTAGGAATACACACGCACGGAGCCCCACATACCCCAACATACGTCAGTTCAACCGAGTCACATGCAGGGACTTGGTAAGCTTCCACTTCATGAAGCAACGGGTGTGCTTTAATCACCCATTGGCAGTACCCAAAAGAGCGTCTGCAGAAGCAGAAAAAGAAAATTAATTAGTTGCTAAACCTTTCCCAGGAACCACGTTACCCTCAGACTTAATGATCTCATCTGCTGGTTGCTGGCTTTGGGGTTGTTCTTAGCAACTCCTGATTCTCTTGGTCCTCTTTCCCTGGGAACACTGCTTTTTTCATACACAGGCACATAACCGTCAAGGCCAAATGGTAACATCCATTCTGTTCAAAGTTATTGCTCCACAGGTACACCATCATGTTATGGAAATGTCCCAGCACTTGCAAATCTGTCTCCTTCCTGCTTAATTAAGTCCTACAAGACTTTAGGAGTAACGACAGCAAGAAGGAACTGCACCAACATATCCACTAAACAAGCCAAACCAGAAATATTTACCAAAAAGTTTCAAAATGTTCTTGCCCTTGGACATTTTGCTACCAAGTACCTTGTGGAAAGAAAAAGATAATGTCCTGACCTTACTGCCCCAGCACCTTGGGTTTGGTAGGAGAGTCTCCCTGCCTCTTCAGCTAAGAGCAGCCAGCCACCCAAATTTTGCTCTAGTGATCTCCCACACATGGAGTTCTGTCCCACCAACATCTGCCTTGCCCTACCCAGCAGTGGGAAATGGCCCTTGTCATCAGTCCTGGTGGGAACCATGGCATTTCAGCTGGTAACCACACTGCTCTGCTGCCACGAACAGCAAGACCTCCTCCCTCCAAGGAAAGGGGAAGAGGAAGATAAGGACTCTTCAGTCTGTGGTCACACTCTGCTGTAACCCTCCAGGAAAACACAATATAAGCTTAGGGGAGCTTCAGCCTGCATGTTTACCCATTTGATGTCCACAAAGCTGAGGAAAATAATGGATTCAGGGTCATGAGAACTTGCAGAAACATGACCAACGCTCACAGCTCTGCCTAGCCACAGCTGAAAACTCATGTTTTAGAAGAGAACGCGTCATTTTGGAGACCCTCATGAGGAAGCCAGCTCATTGTTTTCTGGAAACAGGGCACTGGTGCGTAGTCAAAACCTCAGACCCAGACTCTTGTGAGCAGCCCACATCTTTCTGTCATGTAGCTCTAAGAAAGCTGTGTTTCACCACAGCTACTGCTTTAGCCACTTCTAGCAATGCATGCATGAAAACTGACACCGTTTCATGAGTTTTAGCCATGCTATAATTCATACTCTCCTGTAGTTATTGTCATTTTATGATTTTTAATTGAAGTATTTTGATCCTATTACATCTAATTAGATAAGCAACGATTTTATGATGAGACTGTACTTCACACCAGTTTCTGGCTATTCAATTTTATATGACATCCAGCATTTTATGAATTTTAATTCCCTTTTAGTTTCAGCTTTACTCCAATTTTATGCCACGTTTATAATGAAAGGCTGGATTCCCGTATACCCTTGGGGCTCCCAGCCTATAGACTTAGGGAACACAGGCCCCTGAGATCAGAGGCTGTAAGGGAGACACTTCTCACCATCCTTGTGCCACCGAGGTTCAAGTCAGGAGTCTCTGCAAACCTGCCACAGGGATAGGAGGCAAAGCACGTGGCAACACAGACTTCAGTAACTCAGCATTGGCATTTCATACGTGTGCATGAAATGGTATCTCACCCTCCCCGAGCAACTCCCTTTCCAAAGGAAAATCATCGGGAACATCTGGATCTCTTGGGACCGCTCACCGTTACCTTAGGCTGAACTACAGTAGTTATCACAGTTTTTGACACAGACATTTTTGAGCAAGGTGCAGATGTCCCAGACTCAGTATCATTTCCAACTCCCTTTTTAAGAACTGCATAATGATTGCATCAACCCATCATTTCCTCTGATGAAAATTCTCATTCCCAACTGCCTATTTCCACCCTTTCCAGACAGTTAGAAAATGCTATTTCTTGTGCAAGCTCAGTCCTAACCTATGTCCTCTTAACCAAGTCCCCTCCTTCATGATCAACCAGAGACAGATGTGGAGAGAGGACTGTGGTTCTGTTCATTATCCAGAAAGCTATTTCTGTTTAAAATGTCTTACATTTGCTTCATTAAAGCTATTTAATTCAACTGTTTCTCACGCCAAATTTTATGCCACTCAGAAATGCTATTCAGCCCTGCCTGGATGCAATTACTATGTTTCGAGATGGTTTCAGCATTTATGAAAAGGCTTCTATAGATTCGGGCAGCAGATTTGTTTATTATTTTTAAGTAACATTCATAGACTGCAAGTAATCACTGAGGGCAAGAGTGTTCTTGCCAAAGAACTTCATCCAGGCTGGCAGTAGTACTACATCACTTTAAAATAAAAAAAAAGAAAGGTAGCTCAGTTTCCCTGCCCATGCACGTAGACCAAGAGTAACAATGCCTTTAAAATAAAACTATGCAGACTGATCTGCTGCTCATTAAATTGCTTGCGTAGTGCAATACACAGATTTTAATAGAGGACTGCATGTTTCAACCCACAATTGGGTTTTACTGATGCTCAAATCACAATTAACTGATGCCTTTCACACACACCACAGATATCTCTCAGCTTTTAGAAGCCACCTGGCTGGACTGGATTTGAGAAGTGACCTGACAACGAAGACGGACTTACGCCATCACCCTTCTGCCAAGACACCTGATCACCAGAAGCTACAGAGTTAACACTCAAAGCCAAATTAGTTTCTCAAGTAGAAACTTAAAGACCTTGCTGTCCACTAGGAAGGGGGGAGATCACAGGAACACAGTGCTTCAGAAATAGAATTTGTCACGTCAGAGTAGCTTAGAAGCAAGGAATGAGGTTTATTTCTTTCCAACTTAGAAGTTAAATAAGTTGTTCATTTAAATTTCAAAACTCAGTGTTGCTATCAGGGTTGTAATGCAGTAAGGATATAAAAATCGTAACACAATTAAGGTAAAAAACATGATGTAAAGTACATTAATAAAATAATTACATTAAATATTTATCCCCTTATTTGCATTCAAAAAGAAATCCTTTAAAGGATTACTGAGTGAGCTTGAAATAAAATTAGTCCATCACCCAGCTAGTATGTGGTTAGGATGACAGAAAGCAGGCTAGCTAATTGTTTGTGGAAGGTTATTCCTGTGGCATTCAACCTCAGGGTCAGTTAAGGAGAAGATGAAGAAGCAAAGCTGAGCAACAGCAAAATAAACAGAGTGAACTACCACTAGTGGGAAAAATATGCTGTCAGTGGACTGAGGTGGGTCAGATTCTAAGCATGACTGACAATCATCACAATCCAAAAAGCTGTTCTAAACACGATAAACCTTGAAAATCTGGATTTATAAGTAGCCTTTTTCAAATAGGTATACAAATTGTGGCTTGAACTGCCAAAATTAGTGAGCAATTTTTAAAGCATGGGTACAGAGAGGCAGACTTATTTTGTAATCACTCCAGCATTGTGGTTTTGATAACTAGACTGGAATTTGAACTTTCACTGATTTATTTTCTGGGTTAGAGTGGGGCTGATAAGGAAGAAAAAAGGACCATTTTTTCTGAGAAATATTGCATTCTGTCTGGAACACGGTAACTGAATGTTCAAAATATAAAAAAAGGGGGGGGCAGTGTCTAGAAAAAGAAAGATACTTTTCTTTACAAATAAGGTCTACGTTTCCATTTACAGAACACAACCAGAACTTGGGGAAAGGAGCAACGGGAACCAGGCACACGAAAGCCTTCAATTCCCCGAGAGCTTCAGCTTCAGGCAGTGTTCACAGGGCTTTAGAGATCAGTGGTTTGAGAGGGTTTCACTTTGCAGGAGCTTAGAAGCTTTGGGGACTTCAGCCCAAAGGCAATAAAAAGGAAAATAAGATGCTTAAAAGGAGGTCTGCAAACTCATCAGTCACCTGGGCTTTGGCAGGGGACATCGAGCTGTTAATGTAGAAGCAGCAGACTGTCTCTCTAGCTACTTCACTTTCCACCACTGAGTCTCATCAGGGTGAGAAATCCTCTCCTGGAGAGCTGAGGATGCCCATGCTCCCTTCGCTGGGTCACCAGCCCAACAGGTGGGACACCTCAACAGTATCCTCCATTTTCCTGGTTTCTGAACATGTGCTCGCTCAGCTATGCCACACTGAATATTTGGACAAGTTCTAACTGGGGTCTTCCAAGAAACCGCACAGATTTTTCATGAGGCCAATGTTCAAAAACATGCAGAAAATGCCATAGCACAAAGACTGTGTGTCTCTCATGTTCTTAAAAATTTACGCAAACTGCTAATTGCAAGGACATTTTTGAGCAAATCAGATGGCTAATGCTGTGATCACAAGTCTGTAAAAATTTTGCTAGCAACTTTCCAAAAAATGTTAAAAACTTTATAGAGTAATTCAGAGGAGGAAATCCTAGTTTCATCCATACAAAACCAAAACTGTGCAAGCAAGACACAAAATTCTGAAATTTACATTTTAATAGAGAAATTTTGCTGGACAATTATTTTAAATTATATTTTTTACCTCATCAGTGGAATTCTCTGTATGAAATGAAACAAATGCCCCTGGTAACTGTCCTGCAAACCACAGGCAGATGCTTTTTAAAGAAATAAGAGGTAAAATACAACTACAAAAAAATATATACGTTATAAAGCTATTAAAATCCCTTTTTGGCATACTTTCCTTGCTTCTAACTCGACCTTAGATAGCAGCTTCTACACAGAACTGGTTTCATCATAATTATGAACCATTTTGTTCTTTTCAGCACATTTTCAGCTAATTTTCTTATATTGTATTGTAGGTCTTTGTACCAGCTTTTACTGCTTGTTCTCTTTTATCACAGAGAAACCAACTTCAACATGTTGCTTTCTTCCTTTCGTGATTTTCTTGACTATGCTAAACATCAAACCTCCTTTAATTTAGCACTAATCATCCCTAGTGAATACCTAAACCCTTTTGCTGCTTTCTCTGACTGACCCAGTATAATTATGCACAAAGGCATGGGGGTCATATAGTGAAAAGACGACAGGAACGTTCTTCCCCAAGATGAATTAAGTGCTCTGAATTATAAAAGCCATGTGTTGCCTTTATCTCTATCTTGGTGCTCAGGCATACCTTGACTTCTTACTAGCATCTTGCAACAGGAAATATGTGCTTTCACTCAAGCTCAGAATAAGCACAGCGCTTCGGGCACAGGGCTGTCGGCACGGCTGAGAACTAGGAAAACAGAGCTGAAGAAGTCAATCAATCATGGGCAACGTGAGGCCCTTGGCTCTCAAGCGTACAAACTTTGATACTCCATACATCTTGAATTGCCCATTGGAAATTCAAAGAGCTACATTGACCTCAGTTGCATGATATTGTTTCACAAACATATTAATTTTCCTGCTCTCGTTAATAATCATTCCTATCCTGTTACCACATGAGGCATCAAGTGCTCTTCAAGCGCTTTCAGGGTGAATCCAGAGAAGTGCACCGGCATTTTCTCCTTAGGCCACAGCTCCTCTTTGAGGACCTCCACCTTCACATCTTGCATCCACACTTTCTGCAAGGAGCACTGAGCCCCGAGATGCAAGCAATTCCATCACCTCATTTTACAGGCAACAGTGCTGAGGATGAGAATTAAAATCACACTTCAGCACATAAATGTCTGCCTGCAGGGAAAGAGGACCATAAACAAGGAAACCTCCCCTGACATAGCTGTCAGATGAGATGCTAGATCATGGACATCAGCCCCTGCTGTAACCCCTGCACTGACTGGTGGCCAGCCTTGGGTCAGGATGTGCTCCAGAGATAGGGCTGAAGGAGCTCGCATCTCTCAGAGTGGGAACACGACATTGCTACAGCCACAGCACCACCCTCAGCAGCATGGTCTGTTCTTGATGTTGGCTTGGAGTCGACAGCTTCCAGGGGTCCCAGCTGGGCTGCACCCTCACATGGAGATCCAAAACTGAATACCCATCTCAAATACATGCCCAGAGTCAATAGCAAAGGAGGAGTTGCACTTCCCAAGACTACAAACTTCAAACTCCTGTAAAGCTTGCTCCTACTACTTTCATGGTATCAAGTGAAGGCTTTTCCCAGTAAACATAGCTGAGAGCTTCTAGTCTGAGTGCTCCGAAGGGGATCAGGCAAACAAACATTAGGAAGGAAGAAGAGAAATACCGGCATAGAGTATATTGGTAGAAACTGTCATCTAGAAGGAAAGCTCCACTTCCCTCTAAGACCGGCAGGCTGAAGAGACTGAAGTAGTAGTTTGGGAAAGCTTGAAACCCTGGGGAGCCTCTGTAAGTCAATATGTTTTTCAGATCTCTCACAAACATAAGAATACATCATTATTTTCTATAAAGAGAATTTCACCTTCACATTAAGACCCAGTTCAGGTATACATGTCTATCTGGCCCTCCTTTGCAACCATGCAGTCTTGGTAGAACAAACTGTCAACGTTCACCCTCCAGGCAGGACGCAGCAGTCTTGCAAGTGCTGTCAGCCATTGACACAGACATTTTCCTTTCTCAACCATAGCCCCACAAAGTCTGGTTTAGCAGGAGCATGACTAGGAGTCCATGCCACAGAACAAACTGCCTGAAGACCATACCAACTGGACCCAGGAGCCTCTCTCTGTTTCCTCTCTCCTACCAAGGCCAGGCTGGCCCCTTCTCCAACCTGCCTCCAACCACAAGTGATCTCTTGGACTCACCTGGAAGAGCAACAGCCACATTTCAGGATGTCAGCTCTGACATCATTAACAGATTTGGGTCACACTCCTGATGCAGGCAGTGGAGGCAGGTGCTGTGCACCAGCGGTCCCACCGGCGACCCACACAGACCCTGCACCAGCCCCTGTGAAGGCACCTCCACAGCCTCAGGGTACTTCAAAGTCTGTAAAACAAACCAGGCAGGCAGGCAAAGCTCCTCTCTCTGCTCACTTTTACTATTAGGGATTATTATCCACTGTGAAATATTGACATTCCTTACTGGAAGAAACATCATCATTTAAAAAAAAAAAAAGTCTGCACTGAGCCATTTAAAATATGGTTCATTCACAGATGATCAAAAAGTTTTGTCAAAACTCAAAGCAATTCTTTCCAACAGCAACTTTACTTCATTTTAGATGTGCATCCAGAAGACGAAATCCTTTTTTAGGGTGAGCAATTGAATGGTTTCATTGCTAAAAAGGTCAAAGTGACATACTCTGACCTTATCAAAAGGGTTTCTTTCCAATTATTTTCCAAACAAAAACCTTATTAGAATTATGCATGCCATGCAATGCCTTACTGTTCATGAAACGAATCATTTTCCTAATGAAAATTAAATTCTTTTCATATTCCTAATGAATAAATTCAAAACATCTTATTCCAAAAATTCTTGTCCGTTCAAATTAAAAGAGAATTACCTAAGAATACAATGGAAATAGAGTAAATCAGCTTCAGATGAGCGCAAAGACATGCTAAGCCTTGACACCCACCCAGTATGAAAAAATTTAGCCCCAAATAGCTCAAGTTCAGCAAAGTTACAAGGAACTGAAACCTGAGCCTTCTCATAAGTGCAGGAAACTGCAATGAGACTAACAGAGCCAGCAGGGTGATGACAAAGTGCTCAAGACCCCTCTGAGGCACCAGAATTTAACCTTCACAGTGAAAGAGCTGCAGGGAAGCCAAGATGGTTCTCAGGTGGGCAAAGCTGCCAATGGGCTGCCTTGTGTCCCAGCATTAGGATGCCAGTTGGACCCAACTAGATTTCAGTCACCAGGATGCAGCTAGTCCCAGGACCTCCCTGGGAAGCCGAAGACTCCAGAAGGATCTCAAATCCTTCGACAGGCACACTACATCTCCATTGCCTTCTACAGGTATCCTATCTCAACCCAGATCTCCCTGCTGCCCAGAACAGGGAATAAGGTAGACTTTTGGTCATGTAGAAATTCTCTTTCTATCTGGGTCACTGTTTACATGTCTCTGAACCAGGCCAACGATATCATAAAGAAATGCGTGAAGCAGAATTACTGCTTTGCTCCTGCCCAGCTCCTAGGACCCATTTCTTTCCCTGGTCAGCAGCTCATCTCAAGAGGTCCAGCAACTGACTGCCAGAGCTGGTGTTCTTGATACCCCACCGCTCAGCAGAGATCTTACATTGTCCTTCAAAACCAGGTGAGGAGGGACTCTCACTTCTGCACCCAGTTTTCCCTGTGTGTACCATCCTCTGCTTCTTAGCAACTCCCACGCACGGTACTTTTCAGCAAGGTGGTTCTGCCTTTCCAACCTCCAATCATTAAAAGCCTGGAATTTTTTCACCTTAAAGGTGAAAAAGGAAACAAAGGGAAATGCCGTCTCCAGTTGAAACAGAAAGGAGAATTTTATTAGGCAAAACATCATTATTCTGTGGGTGTAGACCATGTGCCTGGAGTGTTACTGCAGATATTTGGCAGACAGAAACATAGAACAGGAGAGATTAAAGAAGCAAAAATACTATAGCATACTTCCTTGGGATCTTAAGATGATCCAGAAATCCTTTTGCCCAGTTTCTCCATACGTGACCCTTACTCTAACAGACTGCACTAAGTTATGGTTGCTCTGCTTCCTCATGTACAATGCATGGTCATCGTAGCGAAAGCAAGGCAAAGGTAGCAGGAGTTTATGTACTTGATTCCCCAGTGGTTTATCCAGCCATATCCCGCCCAGTCATCCCAGGAATTCAGCTGGAAGGGACATTAGGTCCAGCATACCCTGGATTGAACGGCTTGCAAGAAGCAGCTCTTTGCAAGGTGGTGAGCAGGGAAGGGCTCAGCTCTGCAGAAGCCTGTCTCGAACCAGGCTGGTACCGAGCAACCGGCTGCAGCTGGCTGCCAGCTTTTGGCTGACACATTCCCACCTTGTCAGGCTATGCTGTAAGATGTTGCTGTCTGGCTGTTCAGTCTTCAAAGCCAATAGGATACGCACAATTAAAATGAAGGAAATAGATGAGGAAAACATTCCTAGCTTTCAACAAGCATTAGCCTGTCCCAAAACCAAATCTCTTGCCTGCACAATACTTAGTGACATGCATATCCGTATGGGTGCAGAAGACTAAATCCCCATTTAGCAGCCCAAACAGTGGTACCATTGCACCTGTGCTCACCCTGCCGCTATGGTCCGTGTCTTTGCATGACTTTCCTCCACCCTGTCATACCAGGCAGGCAGCACTCTGCTTCTCACGATGCACCGCACAGCCTCTGCCCTAAGCAGCAACATTTCCCAAGTCGCCATCTGACCCCAGCCTCGGCTTTCTAATCCATGTTGTACCTGACACCAGACTCCTACTGTGAGGATTTCAGGATGATTGCAACAGTGCTGGGTGCTATTAAAGACTCAGGTTCAGTTTTCAAGAGTAGCTTGCACCTTATCTTGAGAGAAAATTTCTGCAAACACAGCTTAGACTGAAGTCACTGAGGACAGCAAGAAAACACAGAATTGGCTTATTAACAGTACTCATTATGGACCCTGGAAAAGCCTTGTGCAGGTGTCCAAGAAGAAAAGGGAAAAAGACAAGGGAGAAGCAGGATGCTGTGGGCCCTTTGCTGAACAGGTCCCTCTGAATTATGTCCTCTGGCTTCAAATCCAAGGCTGTAGCGGCATAAAGCCATGCCAGCCGTGTCCGAGGCTGATGTGGCCAGCGTTCCCACCACACAGGTTGGTTGCAGGCATGGGCAGCAGCCCCGCCACGCCTGAGAAATGAGAGACACTGGTGCGGTGGCTCACTGCTCACCAGTGTGACCGCCGATGCCACAGGGCCTGCCGAACCAGCACTCTTGCTCAGCCCAAAGTTGGGGTTGCACAGACATCTGCCTGCACCCTGGCAGTCTCCTGAGATGCTACAAAGCCCCTCATGCCCTGGGTCATCTCTGCCGTGGAACGGCAGCCAGGCCAAGTGCAAGTCCCTCTGGGGCTGTGGTGGAAGCTTGTCTTTTCCAAATACGTCGAAAACAGAGGGCCAGGGCTGGATGCAGGTTTGCTGAGATCAGGGCTATTCTGGTGCAGACAGGCTATGTGCTGCTGATAGGGAGGATTAATGAGCCGGGCTGCTCATCCGTTGCAATTAGAAACAACAGTACAACTATTTTGGTGCCATTTCTCTGCAGAGTACTCAAACGGCTTATCAGCCCCTTCTATATCCCTGCGTAATCGTGCCTTCGTTAAATATAGGATGGTAAACTGCCGTACGTATGCATTGCTCTTCATTTGGAGCTAAGGTGCAGAAGACCATTTGCTAATGCTCATACAGCAGTAGAAAGAGGTTTAGTGAATGGCACTAATAAGACTTCCATGTCACTTCGTGTAAGCTAAAATTGCTCTGGCATTTTTCAGTGCATATAGGACAGCCAGACACAGTGAAGACCTAATTTGCTCCGGCTTCAAGGAGAAGGGCCTCAGCGTCTGAAGTTGTAGCTAATCACCACATTTATCAGCAACCATCCAAAGTTTTAAGAAATGGTTTTGCGACGTTAGTAAAGCAAGAGGAGTTCTAGCTCCTGGGCTCTGTTCCTGGGCTCTTTTCCTCACTCCACTCTGTGACCATGGACATCCCCCTCATCTGCCCCAGCTGCAAAATGAGAAGAACAGCATCTGTCTAAAGGATGAGGTCTTGCCTCCGGCTTCCACAGTGTTACTTACAAACATGGGTGATACTTAGGGGTAGAGAGGTCTCCCAAAGAAACCCAGTCCTGTCTTATAGCCAACATACTATGTTTCATACAGATCCTATAGACCTGTAAACATTTTATCTGCCTAGATTCCCTGACAAAGGTAGCACATTCATGACTGCGCACCAAATTCTCTATATGCATCAAAAAATCAGAGTAGAAATCGGGCTCTCATTTCAAGCTTTCTGAGATTTTTACTGATGCTATGTGGGCAGTAGCTCAGCGGAGTCAGCTGGCAGAAACAGCCCACCCAGTGCGCTTGAGTTTCCCTTTCAGGCTCTGTCACAGACCTCAGCCTAGAAGAGCCAAGCCCAGAGGGGTGTTTCCGCAGGTCGCGCTCCAGTAGGATCAACAGCTGAAGCACAGCTGGACTTCACACCATGACCTGATGGTCACCACAGCCCTCGCCACCCAAGGAGCACCACTGAAACCAATCAGGGTTTGGAGAAGGAGCACAAACTGTCAGTGGGCTTCTCGGCACCCTTTTGCCTCCTGCTGGAAAAGAAACTACTATCAGTAACTGCAAAATTTTGGTTTCAGGTGTTGGAGTATTGCAAGACAGAGCAAAGCAATGTGAGACAGATGCACAGCACTGCATCAAAACTGGATGCCTTGAAAAGTACATTCAAATGGATGCTCTCAGAGCAAAGCTTTGTTCACGACTGGGAGACCTTGTTCAGACCCCTGATAACATTAAAGGCTCCAGGCAAGCTCCTTAGCCCAGCTACCAGTATCTCACAGTTTTTCACGCCAGCACCCTCTTCCATCACCCCAGCTGATTTTAACAAATGACCAGAACATGCCCTCAGGGAAGATGCTGCCTATGCCTCTGGCTAGACATTTTGTATCCGCATTTGTCCTTGACCAGAGACAGATCTTACAACTCCAGCGGCTCTCTGTTCAGAGTCCCTGCATCACAGAAAAACCTCTGTCCATCCTTATAGCAACTTACTACTCTGCTCTACAATGCGATCTTCTTTAAATGCTCCCCTGGCATCTGCCAGAAGCGCAACTTGATACGAAACCCCCAAGTGCCAGACAGCTCCTTCATCTCTCCACGACAAATAAATCTTCATGATAAATCCATGCCCTCCAAAGTCACCTCATATATAGACATCAAAGCAGCTAAGGTGTAGAAGTGTGAGGACAAGGCATATGAGTCAAATTACATTTACCCTCTGGTTTAGTTCTTTTATCTATCAGAAATAGTTTGCTACATGTTTTAACTTTACTCCCTGATTCATGTTAGGGTTCTTTAAGTGTTTCTGTATGGCACCGAACTCTCCCCCTCCCAGACACAACAATTCTTATCCCCAGGAATAAGACTTCAGATTATTTTTCCTCATCACCGAAATGAACTCAGCCCTGAGGCAGGAGCTCACAGGCTCTGTGCTCACTCCGACAAATTGATGTCACAGCCCAGGAACACACCGAACAGGTGGGCATCTCGTGGAGGAGGATTTAAGCCAGACTGGATCCAGCCAAATTCAACAGGAGCTCAGACGGCTTCTGATCGTATCTCTACATACCCCAGGATACTCGCTCCGTAAAGATGCAAAGAGCAGGTCAGTCACTGAGTCACCAGCAGGATTTCTGGCTGCACACCGGCTAAGTCCTGCTACAGCTCATTGCACACCTGACAGCAGCACCAAGCAGAGACTGGCATGCTACTCAGCAGGTGATTGCAATATGCAGTTTTGTCATCTCAGCAGCATCCCTTCTTTTTAGTAACCAGGCAGTTGCAAGATTTCAAGCAGGAATTGCTGCAGGAGAAGGTCTTGGGCTCTGGCCTCCCTAGGAGAGATGCTGCCTGGATAATACCCAAATCAAACCAGGAGCCCACCAGGGTAGCTGAAAATAGTCATCCTGCTGCAGTACACCTTGAAAATGACTGGCTTTAAATTGCTTTCCTCTGTTCTGAGGAACAACAGGGTTGGAGAAGATGCAGAAGATAGTTAAAGCAAGACAACGAAGGAGACTTCTCCTCCATCTCATGCTCCATTGGGACAAAAGTTCAACAGAGAGAGCGGAGATAGCAGAAGAAATCCCTCTGCAAAAGAAGCACCCAATCGAGCAAAGAGATTAATATGGCACCCAGCAGTGGGAGGATGATGGGGGCTGGCAGCACCTGGACTGCTCCTGGGAACACGGCATGGCTTGAATCACCTCCCTTTGCTGCCAGCAGCAGCATGCTGAGGAGTAGGGGGGAACCAATGGCTCTAATTATCAGCTACTGATGTCAGGCTGTCCTCAAACCATTTGAAACCTGCTCATCAGTAACCTCCTCTGTGGTACCTACAGGAGCAGCAGGCAAACATGCCACAGGAAAGCCGATGCCTGCCAATGAGACAGCCATCAACCACTTGTTCTCTCTCTTTGATTACCTCCTTAACTCTGTCAAGAGATAGCATGCTTTATTTTTGTTCTCGCTACTGAATCAGCATTTTCAGTTCCCAGAGGCTTTCATGCTGCAGGTAGTGCATGCGCCGGGAGCCAGCTGAACAGGACCGGAGGCCAAAATGCTCCCAGTCTGCTTGGCACTTTCCCACACTCCTTGTGGCTCCCACCTTGGTCTTGTCAGTTCCTACACGTGCTTTCGAACACACCTCCCCACAACGAGTTGTTGGCAGATCTCATGACCATAAGGTACAATGCACTTCCTACACAATTGCTTCATTGAAACGCTCCTGGCCTATATCTGTCAAGCGGGTAGGAGAGGGACCTTTGATTCTTCTTTCTCCAAAGGATGTTAGCACATTTGTGAAAGGTAAAGTCATAGGAAGCCTCAGAAAATCAACTGCCAAGACAAAACGGGGGATTTGGTTTGGTCCCCAGTGTTACCCACAAGGATAAAGCATATGAGATACTTAGCACGGAAAGTTAAACAATCTCTTGGCTCTGAAAGTCCAACCTTAAAATCAGGATAGCTTGCAAGATCAACAAACCGAAGTTTTAACTTTAATAGGGATTTACAGCAGGTCTTAACACGCTCACACAGCGATAATTCACCATTTGGTTGAGCTCCCAGTTTGTAAAGAGAAAGTAAACTCACAACCAGAAGGAGCACTTGCTCTGAACACCCTGCCTTTGCAAGTTGGATCTCGGGGAGCTGCTCAGGAGATCTGGGTCTCAAGGGTAGTGCTCTCAGAAACAAGCACTCAGGGGTCTACACCAAGCTCCTGAAGGGGAGAAATGGAAAGTAAGTTATGACGTAACCAGTTTTCCAGGACCGTACCTATTTTGGTGCACCTCGCACACAAGCATGCAATGCTGACGCTGAGCGGGGAAAAGCAGGTCTTGCCCTCGCTCACACCCGCGTGTGCATCAGAGGCTACTGCATGATGTTCCCAGTTTGTGTTTGTTTTAACCACACCCCATCTCGGAGAGGCTGGGAGTGTGTCGCAGCCAGTGGTAAGAGCAGGGGATGGGTGATCACGACTCAATTCTGACCTTAGAGTCAGGAATAACCTTTCTAGAGGTTTCTGTGGCAAAGCAACACCAATGTCTGCTTAAACTCCTTTGCAGCTGTGGACCTTGCCCCTTCAGCCTTGCTTCCTCCTAGAAATGAGGGCAAATCTGCTTTTTTTTTTTTTCCTGGCTAGGAGTTTGTGATGCTCAGACAGGGGATTTCTACTGGTACGCAGGTACATATTCACATCGCATCATACTGGGTACCTCAAAGGCAGCCATCTCCGGCACACACGCACACAGGCAGGGCTTCCAGACAGTCTAACACTCGTATAAACCCCAACTAAATTTATCCTGCCTTCAGGCGTAAACGTGTCAAGTGATCATTCACTAGCTTCAATAAATCCTGCATGAAAAAAATCAGCATTTCTCCCCAGCCTGTCCCCCACTGAAGTTACTCCTAGGCTCCCATTTCCCAGCGCTGCCTTCAGTGGAACAGAACATTCCTGAGCTCCTCTCCTCCAGCCCGGGTCCAGTCCCCTCCAAGGGAATGGGTCTGCACAAAAGAAGGGTTTGATCCAGCCTGTCTCTGCTATCGACAGACCCACAGCAAACCCCGTGTCGCCCAGCCCCATCGTTTCCAAGTTCATCACACCGGGGAGCAAAACCAGGCAAGTTTCACCCTATGCTTACTACTGTTCACCATGACGAGCACAAAGGCTGACGGGGTTTCTGTAGCAGGGAGCAAGCCCTCCAAACTCCACGCTCGTGCATGCAGCGGCAGCGCTGCTCATCCTTACCAAGGCAAAAGCATGAGCTCCTCTGCTGCCAGTCACTTACTCAGGGCTGCAAGGACTACTCTTTGGCTTAAATAAGCACCAAATGCAAGAACTTACGTGGCTGCAAACTTCAACCTGATGCAGGGCAGCGTGCGGCAGACGACGCTGAACCGGAGGGGATGCTGTGAGTCCCATCAGCGTGGCAGGCCCTTCCTCCCACTGGAGATGTCTGCATCAGCCCATTTAGCACAGGAACAAGATAACAGCAGCAACACGGAAGACCAGTTTTGACTTTGGTCCCCTTTCCCCTCACACCCCAGGCTGGCACCTCGCACACTCCCCTTGCCGAATAACCTACTCCCCTCGTGGAGCATCAGCACTGTTACGCAGCACTTGCAGCTACAACACAGGCTGCAAGGACCAACATCTCAGCCAGCCCTCAGCCCTACTGCTTTTGCATCTATGGCAAGAAATGAAGAGGCTTTCTAATCTCCTCCTTCCCATCAAACAACCTGCACCTGCAGTTCATGGAGAACAGCTGGAATAGGCTGAGTCCAAACACAAGGAAAGGGGGAAGGGAAGGAGACCATCTCTGCTAAGGGACCTCCTTCATCCCAGAGCACAAAGGCTCCCAACCAGCAAACAGGGACTTCTCTATCCAGCCACTCTCTCCTTAGTTCCAGGAGCAGTCACAGTCTGAGAGGTTTTGCCACCTTGGTAACACTCACTGCCAAGGGCATCACAGCGAAAGGACCAATACTGATCATAGAAAATAAAAAAAAATATTAAAAAATCACTTCCAGTAGAAAAATAATTTAATAAAGGGATGTTTCAAGAAAATATCTGTATAGTAACAACATTTTAAGTAAAATGTCCACAAAAATATACATGTCTAATGTGATTACATGTAAGTTTTCTGACAGATCCTGTTTTAAACTTGGTTCAGTCCATCCAAGTTTTCATCTAGGAAAAAACCTTCACTACTACCAGGCTTCCTGGGATGTATCAGTTTGCACAACAGAATCACACGAGAAATGCTTTCTATCTCTTTTTAGACTCATACAAATAAACTTCAGAGTTGGCAACAGTCCAGAAGAAATCAGGTTATACCATATAATTTTAAAAAAATTAAATACAAACAAAAAACGCAAAGGTCAGCCACCTAAGGGACACTGCCAGGCAGAAACATCAGCCCTACAATACACACCACACTTAACACAGCTGGAAAAGGAGGGGGATGAAGGAATGATGGGCAAGAGAGAGGTGAAAATCCCAGGAGGAGGATTCCCAGGAATCGTGGAACTTCTAAAGGAGTAGGGAGGCCAGGGAACTGCTACAGGGAGGCCAGGGAAAAGCACACAAGAGACCAACGTATTTCTAGAAACCGGACAATTTCGTAACATAGAAGTTAAGCTAATTGCAGGAAGATGATTTCTTTATTTTCCAAATGGCTACTGAGTTGTAGAAGTAACAGGCCTGCCCGCAACAATAGTGCTAATTCAGCTGAACAGCTCCAAAACTGATGTACTTCCAGGAGAGAAAAATCCGGTTACAGAAACTGAAAGATGCAAGAGTACAGCAGAAAATAAAGATAAAGAAAGCGTGTTCCACCAACAGAGGACAGGAAGAAAACACTGAAGAGGAGATGCCAAACAAGAGATGCAGGTTTTGTGAAAGGGGGATGCACACTGCAACAAAAAAAACAAAACAAAAAGAACAGAACAAAAACCCATCCCATGGAGAAAAAAGGGAAAATTGCTAAAGAAATAAAAGGACACACATTTTCCAAAAGATGTTTTGTTTTATAATCAAATTTTTTTTTTTACATAGACAACTGAAACACACCAATATTCTGTGCGAAAAATATTTTTAAATAAACTTTGCTCGTTCTCGATTTTTTTGTACATTCTGATATACATATGTAACAAGGTTTATGGCACTGTAACCAGAATCAAAATCATATAAAGGAACGAAATAATTGCTCTCATTTATCCTTTCTGAACCAAGCCAGCTGCCATTGCACTATTAGACTTTAAAAATTATTATCTTATTATTAGTGGGCAGCCAACTCTAATTGGTTTGAACACTCAAAACAAACCTCAAATTATTATTGCACAAGAAGCCAGTGAAGGCATATGGCACAGAATGATCAAAGTCCCTTACTGTTAAAACCTTACACCCCAAAAATAGAAAAATAGAACTGGAACATGAAACACGCCACAAACTTTTTTTTTTACCCCTTCTTTAGTTTGCGTCAGGAGCGTGAAAAGTGCCTTGCAGCCTTTTTAAGCTGCTCCGGTCTCCTTGGCATTGGTGAGCGTTTAGCTAAGTTATCTTTAGCAAAGCCTTTGCAGAACGAAGGCCCTTATGTTTCAGGGAGGTTTTTTTCCTGCTTCGTTTCGTCTGTTTGTGTTTCACTGTCAACTTAGGTTTCTTCAGTCTATGAACCTGCACAGACTACTTAGCCACAAACTCTACAAGTAGCTGGAGAGGAGGGAAAAAAATAAAAAGAAAAAAAAGCCCAATATTTCTTCTTCTTCTTCTTCTTTTGGATTTTAAGAAGTACTCCTTTTGCTCTGAAGCCACCCTGCTCTGCCAGCATCTGGGAAGGAAATTACAACAGCATCCCAAACACGGCGAAGTTCTTGGATCTTTTAAAAACCTTTCCTTACCAAAAAAAAAGGTTTTTATTCACAAAAAAGTTTACCACAAAACCCCCCTTGAAAGCTAAAAAGAAAACCCCACAACCCACCCATCACTACCCCAAATCAGGTGAAGAATAGGTTAACCCTTTCATCGGCCGCCTCCTCGCAGCTTCATCATCACACGACAGTCTCTACGCCGATCAACTTTGGTGTGAGGATTCGTGGCGTAACACCATTGTTTAGATCTTCTTCGAACTCCAGTAACTGCCCCATAAAGTTAAGGTTAGGGGAAATGATTGGTCTTTTGCCTTTTACAAATTTATAGGCATCCGTCATGGTCATGCGTGTGTGTTTCATTAAGTACGCGATAACTATGGTGGCAGATCGGGAGACACCAGCCTGGCAGTGGATGAGGAGACCTTTCCCACACTGATGAGCTTCCTCTGGAAACAAGAAAGACAGAAGAAATTAAGATTTTTGCCAGTTTGCAAATTAGAAAAAGCTCAGTGCAATTAAAGAGTAATTTAATGTGAAAAATCCCTTTATTTGACTACAAGCACAGCAGCATCTCCTCCCCTTTCCCTCCAGTCCATCTTTCTTTGGGGTTTCAGAGTTACCAAATGTGAAACACACAGGCCAGTCTAGCAATGAAAATCCTCACAGTCGCTTTAATCTCTTTATTAGACAAACTGCACATCAAGAGACACTGCTGCACTGCTCACATGCTGCTAGGGAGCATTTATTTAGGAGGTCAAGGCCCACGATGAGGCAGCTCGGGCTCCACCTCTGTTGCAACACTGCTGCGTTCCATTGGCATCTTAAGCTCATTGTCTTCCAAAGCAAGATACCACCTTTCCAAAAAACAGCTATTTTCAGATTCAACTCACAACAGCACATCTGTTCCAAAGCCCTACTCTTTGAGGCTTTCACAAGGCTGTTCTGGAAACAAGATTCAATGGGGCACTCTGCTGTGGTTTCTCTGCAAAAGCATGAGCTGGATCCAATTTATACCTCAGCAGGACTTCAGCTGTAAGAGACCTCAAGTTCCGACTCCTCACTTGCTGCGTATCAATCTTTGTCTGTTTTGACTTGGTCACCTTCAATGGTGTGAAAGGGTGATTTGCCGTCCCTGTCACTAGGTGATTCGAGTGCAGCATCTCATTCTGCTGAACGCTACCCCTCCAGAGCTGCTCACTGGGAGCGGTGGGGTAAGGATGCGGTGGGGTGGGAGGGAAACACCACCACACACACTCACAATCACCACTAAGATACATCACTTAGAGGGATGCAATCTAGGCAGGATTTAGGGAGGACAGAGCCCCTAGAGCCATATGCCAACAGGACACGAGAAAGAGAAAAGTCAGTACCACACCATCCTCATCTCCCACAGCTTCCTTTAAAGCAGGAGATAAAACTTCCAGGATGTGACACTCCAATCTATTTCTTTTGTTTTAATCCGCCACAGGAGCACAAATCTCATTTGCAAGTTTTGGCATGAATCCAACCCCACCAAGAGCATGGTTCGTCCCACCCCCCGTGTTCAACCTGTATTGTGAAAGCATAAATGAAACCAACTTCCCTCTAGACATTTTTGACAGTTAGTATTTCAGAAAGCTGAAACTCTCTAATGCATTTTGACACACTTTCCCAGAGACCTTTTGATGATTTAACTTCCTATGGCTTTAGTCTTAGCTAAACCTGGGTTTGGTTGTGGTTTTTTCAAGACATATTTAAAGAAACATAGGCCAACGATCTGCTGTTTAAACATTTCCAGATCTTCTCAAATGCAATTCAAAGTTCATCCTGAGGAAGGGAAAGCTTTGACTATTTACTTCCCCACATGACAATTTGCTATGGAGAAAAACTCTCAATGGAGAAATAATTTGTTTATTAAAAATAAAGACAGACCCTCAAGCTGTAATTATTAAAAAGGAAAGTAAAATGGGTTTTGAAACACTTTCTAAGCCTTATCAGAGCAAGGCTGCTTTCTCTGCCCTTGGTAAGGTCATCAGCCAAAGAGTATCTTTTAGTGGTTTTGAGAGCTCTAATCCTGCAGTTCATAGGGATGCTGGGTGCAAGAGTCTCCCTCCAACCCCAAAAGCACCTCAGAGCTTTACCGTTTCTTTATGCAAGCTTAGCCTATTGCATCTCCCCATCTTGTCAAATTCAACATTTAAGGTTTTACTGGATCTCTTGATGCAGCTTTTCTTCCCAAAGGATCAAAGTGAAGTCCCCTCTCCCCGACCTCAGACAGAGCTTTCCCTTCGCCTTCCCATGTACATAGTAATCAGCCATCTGGGGAGCTGACAGCATTACTTGGTAGAGCCAGGGTAGGGTTAGAAACACTAGGGAAAATCTGGTTTTAAGTATTTCCTTCGGTCCTCTACACTGGAGAGGACAAGCCCAAGGGCTCCTGGTAGAAGCTCTCAGTGGTGAGACTCAAGCTTTAATGCTGCACTCCATCTGAACCGCAGCACAAGCAGCGATTTGCCTGTTCACCTTCACTAAAGTAGCAGGGCTACAGACTGCGTGCATCGGTGCACGATGACCCCCTGCCAACTGAAACACAGCCAGTTCAGGCTGAAGAGCCATCTCATTCAGAGCAGCAAACCCCTGCCTTACCCAGGCAGACAGCAGGGGCACATGGGCTCAGAAGAATACGCCGAGCTGGACCTCCTGCCCCAGGACCCAGTTCCACAACTGGGGCCCAACCCTTGCTGATCAGGCCAAGAGCACCCCACAGAGCCAGGCCTGAGTTTCAGAGGGCTGTGTACCCACACCCAGACTCAACGGCCATAAACACTGACTGTCTGAGGGCAGGGATAAAAACAGCTCTGCACCCATTCAGCAAGTCCACCTAAGCTGCGTCGCAGCACAGAAGCAAGTTTCCATTGTCTCATCCTCCACTAACAAGCCTGAAGTACTTAAAGTGAGACAAGCCCAGCCTCAGCACAAGAAAAGAGAGTTATACACCAGGGGTTCCGCCTGCCCCTGGCATATTTCTGAAAGCCTCTCAGGACACGTACTTGTGCTGGAGAAGCACAAGCGACATTCATCATGCTGTGAAAGGCACTGCAAGGAGCTGTGCCCACACAGAGGGGCAAGGGAAGGTCCTCAAAAGCTTTCCGTATCCTGTGCTGATGCCCTCACTGACCAGCCCTGATGAAAGAGACCACCAGGCTTTAGCCTAGATGACCAAGCAGAGCTGAACACACCCCTAAACTTGGCTGAGGGTTTCACTGTGTGGATTAGAGAGAAGTTCAGAGCAACGTGGGTAATGTTGCCGGGTCATTTCTTCAGCAGCCTCCCCAATGTCAGAGCGCGCTGCATGTCTGTGGCGAACACTCACACAGCCTGCAGGGTTTTGAGACTTATTAATACAAGTTTTCATCACCATTTGCTCATCCACATATACACTCTGAAGCTATAAATCTAATAGTAGAACAAGTGAAGGGTGAAAGTTTGTCAGTTTTCTCATGAAATTAAGTCAGCAGAGACTCAGCCATCATTAAAAATAGTTACTATCAAAAATTGGCTGGAAGCCACTGTGGAAACTAGGAATGTGAAGGAATTCGGAAGAGGGGGTGACAAAAATTCTCAGTTTTGTGGAGTTTCCTGAATTTTGAGGCCTGGAGGTTGGCATCACTATCAATGGATAAAATTGTAGCCCCAGGCTACTTAACTGGATATGCCAGAGATGAGAATGAGTAGAAACATGAGGTGCTCAGCATTTCTGACAACCTGAACAAAAGTACATACGGCCTTACACAGCCTTCAGGGCAACTAGCAAAGCACAAAATTCACTCCAGATTCTTATAACAGGTAAAAAAACAGAAGCATTCCAGTCAAAGGTAATTACCAATGAACTCAAAAGCCTCTTCAAAATACTGCCTGAGATTCTGCTTGTTGCTGTCAGTGGCCGGGAGCCGCTTGTAGTTGAACATGCCCTTCTCATAATGGTACAGGGGCAGGTGGGTGGTGACGTTGATCACATAGCCTATGTTCATCCTCTGCATTTTCTCCAAGTCCTGAGCATCGTGCTCATTTCCGAGGAAGAGGAAGGGCAGGATAGGGGTGAGCTCAGCATTCTCGATGTCCGGCGTGGTGGGGATGGACTGAGGTAGTGTGGGGGGCACGGCAGACGCGCCGCCCCCTCCTCCTCCCTCCGGGCACTCTTGCAGCTGGAGGGAGTTATCGCAGAGGTTTTCGTGGTTCTGCTTGAAACCGCTGAGTCCTCCTGGGAAGAGAGACCAAGCAGATACTTAGGTTAGACACCCCGAGGTCAGCGATGCTTTGGACCCACCTTTCTTCAGGGCACACACTGGGGCCACCAAGACTGGAGCTGGCTCTGTTGTCCCCAACACCACTGTCACAGTGACTGATGTTGGGCATGGCCGCCAGCGGCAAGGGTGACAGCGGCACGCATTGTCCTCCCCTCCAGAAGGTTGACGGTGCCAAGGAACAGGCTCGAAGACAAACACGCCTCTGTGTGACATTCGTGCGCTGGGGCTGCCTCACCTACGAGCCAGCAAAGGTAGGGAGGAAGGCAAAAGGCATTTTTCCAAGAAGGAAAGCATCTCCAAAACTACAAGCAAATGGGCTACCAGCACACAAAAGCAGGGCAGCGAGCCAGCTGGGACAGGCTTTTAGCTTTACCTGCCCACGGCAGATTTACCTGCCGGGAGCAGCCCTGCATGGCATCGCCCATCCAAGAGCCCCACGGAGGGGTGGGAGCCATGCATGCCGGCATTGCTCCGGGGAACTGTACGTACACATCTGTGCAGCCAAACAAAAGAAAACTGCTCCTTGTAACCTAACAGCGACTGGGGTGCTCGGTTATGGGGCAAACAGCTCTCCTTTTTCTGTCCCGGTTGCCTGAAAATATCTAGCAGGAGTTATTTTTAGGACATTAATATGGATTGGGAAATGGATCTGAGGGAGGAGGGAGAAGTCACTTTTTTTGGCTTGTGCCTCCCCTGGCTCTATTGCACATCTTACTGGCTTTTTCAAGCAGCATTTTCCCCCCGTTTTTTTTTTTTTTTTTTAATTTTTCCAGGAGGGCAGCTCCGCAGAACTGGAGCAAGAAAAGCAGACCTTCTTTCTACACCTCATTCAGCAATTACATCAGCCCCAGGCTCCCCACCTGCCCGGTTTCCATAGCGATTACACAAAGCACACAATGACATCAGCTGGCATGACATCAGCTCTTTGAGCGCAAACAATACAAGAAGAACTACTTTGTGTAAGGCCTTTGGTAGGCGGCGGCGTTCCTGAGAGCCGCTGATGTAATGCTAACAGGTGGCTCCTCCAAAAGAAAAAAGCGGAAAGAGAAGTGCAGCGATATATCCCCCCGCCTTGCCCGCAGAAGCGCACGTTTCTGTTGTACCAGGACACTTGGAGCCACGCACCGCACCGAGATGGGCCAAGTGTTCAGACTCAATTGCACTTTGTCAAATGCAAGCCAAAAAAAACCCCAGGAGGGGGGAGAGTGACACTGAAGTTACTAGAAAGAGCTACACTAGCCAAAATAAATGCTGAATGTCACCATCCCAATAATGTTATTTTTAAAAAAGAAAAAAAGAGGTTATTTTTCTTTTTCATGGTCTTCCACAGTGATTTAGAAAAGGAAGACTTTTAAAACAGAGCAAAACACACCATCCCACAGGTACCGGATCAGACACACCAAAGGGCTTCGATGCCTATTGCATCAAGCGCTGCAACTCCAAACCTCCACACGGCTGACCACAGCATGGGACCCATCCAGGGACCACCTCAGTGCCTTATACTGCACTCGACGGGCATGAGGCACCCAGACTAGGTTACATCCATGCGAGTCCCTCTAATACAAGTGCCCTTTGTAATGTCCAGAATTGTCCTTCACATGCTAGTAGTAGCTGATTTTCCCAGAAATCCTTGAATTGCCCACAAAACATTTGCCCCACCTCAAAAGCATGCTTGTCTTCAGCTGTTTCTGCTGCTTGCAGGACACAGAGCAAACAGATCGGCTTTAAAGACCACTGCTCACAAAGTTGTTACAACAGTGGAGCAGGACAGAAGGAAGAGCAAGGACAAACATCTGAGCTCATCTGCCAACTGCATCACCTGGCTTTAACAGGGTCCGAGAAGTCTTCTCAATCCACCAAGAAAACAAACAAGACTACGGTCCTCAAGCTGAAGATGTCTGCAGTCTTATCCAAACCAACAATCCCAGCCTAGAGTTTGGGCTACAGGCTAAGCCCTAACCCACATTCCCGCCCTCCTGCATAGGCAAGCAACCCATGCACCTTAAGTACTGCTGTTTAAACAATAACCAGAGCATGTCAGAATTCTCAAGAAAATCCCTGAAAAATAAGTTGCTTCAGAGCCAATGCTCATTTTTCACCTCTCCTGCAGCCTTCTGGGAGTAAGCAGCCATAGGTGGAGGTAGGATCCCATTGCTTTGTCACTCAGGTGTGGACACACTGACTGCGTGGCACACACCATCCTGCTTCACCAGCCACCTTGTAAGATATAGCAGAGCTGGACAGTCTAGAGCAAGCTCTTTCCTACCCACCTACATCCCGCTTTTGGGGCCTCTGCCTGTCCTGTCGGCCAGACGACACTATCACTCCTGTTACCAATTCTTCCTCAGTGTGAGCTTCGGTCCAGCAGATGAGAACAGGGAGAAGAAGACAAAAGACCATTACATTGTGCACAGCTCCTCTTATCACTGTACCCAGAAGAGATCAAGAGGTGTAGGGCAATCGCCACCACTCCAGCAGGAGCATCAGGCCAAGGGATGGGAAAGCAACCCCAAACACACGACGTGGAAGACGTCCAAACAAGTGGGGTAGCCAAACACATCATAGCTTCACTCACAATTTCTTTCCTGACATTCGCCAGTGAAAAGGTCACCTTTCCTAATTTCAGTCCACATCCTCCCCCTCCTTGTTCTCTTCCCTCCTGCAGGTAGGGAGTTAAAAAGTCAGTTCAAGCAATATTTAACATACCATACCCAAGCAACTCTCAGAGCAAATGTCTCTGAAACAACACGTTACTGGGATGAGCATTACTAACCTGAACTGGCTCAGACACACAAGCAAGGAAGGACTGGACAAGAACACTGGTACCCAGAAAGGATGCAGCTAGATGCAGTCACAGAGGTAATCTGAACTCCAACGCCAACAGTAGGAGCTTAGCTTGGATCGGCACTGCCACACGGGTCATGCAGGTCCCAAACCAGGATCCAGACACCTCATGAGTGCTGTTCCCTAAATCCACCCTCACCATACACAAACCTTGCTCCTAGCTGATTTACGAGGCACTAGTACAATTTAAGTGGAGGTCACGCATGCATAATGCTCAGGTTTTCTAAAGTTTGAGACTGCTTCTAGAAAAGGTCCAACCAAAGTCCATTATGACCAGTCAGAAGGAATCAAAAAGGGATGGACTTCCCACAGGAAGGTAAATAAAATGTACAGGGTACTCAAATGCACCTGTATTCCTTTGTCAAGCAGCTGCTACTTCAGCATTTAAAGTCTTCGTGCAGTGAAGGAGAGGAGACGGGAGAGAAGAGGCCATACCTGGAAAGGAGGTCGTCATATAGCTACTGCAAGCCTGGTCTAAGAGTTGATTCATTAAACTCAGCAAGTACCAAGACCTACCACTGCTACTGACAGTAGCAACTCCAGACCACGAGAAAGCTCAAGGCATGGATGCAGAGACTCCACTCATGGTTGTAACAGAAGCTGTTTTGTGGTTGAAGCTGCTCAAGCCTTTCCAAACCTGGGGCGTGAAGGAAGTGTTCCAGTAGGCAGTAACAGGGAGTGTGGAGGAGAAGCACGACCTGGCAGAAGCCTCCCACTAGCACAACAAGTAAGCTGCATTTTAAAAGCAGCTTTTCAGCTGTTATTTGCAATATGCAAGAAGCCTTCATCACACAGAGGCAGCCTAAGCAGAGAGGCAACATAACATATCCTCCAGGAAAGACCATTAGCATGCACAGCAGTGCAGTTTGAACAACAGCCATGAAGCCCAGACTCAGCTGCGTAGCCACCTCCAGCGGCAAACCAAAACGCCAGCAGCTAGATGAGCCACCAGTGTCCACTTCTACAGAACGCCATGCTTGTAACCTGTCTCTTCTAGCTTTAAACATACCGCATAGTTTTAATAACCAAAGTACGGCAAAAGCCCGACCCGCCCAGCCAGTCTGATGCAGCCCACACATGGATGCGGATTACAAACCAAGTGCTTTTGTGCACACTCTGCTCCAAAACAGCTGCTGGGCAAGCTTTCAGGGGGGAACTGAACCTACCCAAATCCCAATGAAGACAGACACACAAGGATGCTCAGTACACTAAGGAACCCGAAGTATTTCTTCCATAAGGAAGTGAATCAACGAAGCAGTACCCTTGACCGCAGTTGGCCTTGCCCACTATCTAGTGGAACACAACAGAAGACCGAGGGCTCTTGCTCACCGCTGATGCCAAGAGGCAGATATTTTTGCAGTTATGACTGCATGACACCTTCCAGCATCCTGCCCTGCCAGAACAGCCAGTGAGCAACAGACTTTGGATAGTCCAAGACCTCAAAACTTTTAGGAAGTCTCAAGTCAGCACTGTACGTGCTCCAGCTACTCATTCTTGTTTGTTCAAGTTCTTTGCAACCATCTGCCCATAAACATCT